>ERZ1034925.219-NODE-219-length-30607-cov-20.241555_pt1 | contig 30607 bp, 47 predicted proteins | sample MGYA00520687_ERZ1034925 | MGnify/ENA primary metagenome ERZ1034925 (study PRJEB33766, sample SAMN09781758) | gut metagenome | biome: gut microbiome | host: Homo sapiens | place: Madagascar | study: EMG produced TPA metagenomics assembly of the PRJNA485056 data... | reverse complement strand
GGACGATCTGACGCCGGAGCAGGTGAACGCCCTGCGGCTGGTGGATAACAAGAGCAACGAGAGCGATTGGGATTTTGACCTGCTGGCTGATGAGCTGCCGGGGCTTGACCTGTCTGCTTTTGACTTTGATTGGGGACTCCGCGACGAGCTGGACACATCCGTTGTGGAGGATAACTATGACCCGGTTCTTCCTGCGGAGCCGAAGAGCAAAATCGGTGATGTTTATAAGCTCGGAAACCATCGCCTGATGTGTGGAGACAGTACGTCCTTGAGTGACGTACAAAAGCTCACAGGGGGGGGTGCAGATGGACTTGCTTCTCACGGACCCGCCGTACAATGTGGACTATCAGGGCGCCGCCGGTAAAATCAAAAACGACAGCATGGAAGATACAGCATTTAGGCGCTTTTTGACGGATGCTTTTTCCAATGCGGCAATGGTTATGAAGCCCGGCGCTCCGTTTTACATTTGGCACGCCGATAGCGAAGGGTATAACTTCCGCGGGGCGTGCAGAGACGCGATGCTGCGTGTCCGGCAGTGCCTGATCTGGGTGAAGAACTCCCTTGTGATGGGGAGACAGGATTTCCAGTGGAAACATGAGCCTTGCCTGTACGGTGAGAGCGAGATTGAAGAGGATGCGCACGAGCCTTGCCTGTACGGATGGACGGAAGGTAAAAAGCATTATTTCTTCAAGAACCGCAGACAGACAACTGTGTTGAATTTCGATAAGCCGGTAAAGTCTGCGGAGCATCCGACCATGAAACCGATTAAACTGTTCGACTACCAGATGCAATGTTCCAGCAAGCCGAGTGAGAATGTGCTTGACTTGTTCGCGGGCTCTGGCACAACAATCATGGCAGCGGAGCAGAACGGGAGGAACGCATACTGCATGGAGTTTGACCCAAAGTATGCCGATGTAATCATTGATCGTTGGGAGAAGTTCACAGGAGAAAAGGCGGTGCTTTTGCATGACGATTGAAGAAGCGCAGGCGATCATCGCCAAAACAGATAGCCCGTACTTAAAGCGGGACATGGAGAAGTTTATCAAACGTCAGCGGAGAAAGGGGGGTGCACATGGCAAGACCAAGAAAGGAAATAGACCAGAAGTTGTTCGAGAACCTTTGCGGTCTCCAGTGCACTCTTCTGGAAATCTGCGACGCGCTTGATGTAAGCGATAAGACATTAGATGGATGGTGCAAACGCACTTATGGCGAACATTTCTCCGAAGTATTCGCTAAAAAAAGGGGCAAAGGGAAAATTTCGCTGCGAAGAATGCAGTGGCAGCTTGCTGCAAAGAACGCAAGCATGGCTATCTGGCTGGGCAAACAGTACCTCGGTCAGCGTGATGTTGTCGAGCTTGGCTTACCGACGGATAACACACAGGAGGATGCACTGAGTGTAAGCCTGCGGGAAATGGCAGAAGGGCTGGAGAGCGATGATTAGTGCCAAACAGCAGAAGATCCTCGCATTTCCCTATTCCAAGTATGACGCACTGATTTGTGACGGCGCTGTGCGTTCCGGCAAGACCTCCATAATGATGTGGGCTTTTGTACGTTGGGCGATGGAGAATTTCAGCGGTCAGCGCTTCGGCGTGTGCGGTCGCACGGTGGACAGCTGCACAAAGAACATCATCGTACCGTTTACGGCGATGAGCCTTGCGAAGGAGCGCTATATCATCCGATGGCGGCGCGGCGATAAGGTCATGGAAGTGCGACGCGGCGCTGTGACGAACTATTTTGAAGTGTTCGGCGGCAAAGACGAAGCGAGCTTCACGTTGATTCAGGGTCGCACGCTGGCTGGCGTGCTTCTGGATGAGGTGGTGCTTATGCCACGCTCTTTTGTGGAGCAGGCGCTTGCGCGATGCTCTGTGGACGGAGCAAAGCTGTGGTTCTCCTGCAACCCCGGAAGCCCTCATCACTGGTTCTATCAGGAGTGGATAAAGCGGCATAGAGAACGGAACACGCTTTACTTACATTTCGAGATGCGGGACAACCCCGGATTGAGCGAGAGAACGCTCGAAAGATACGAAAATATGTACGCCGGGATATTCTACGACCGCTATGTTCGCGGGCTGTGGATAGCTGCGGAGGGCGTTGTTTACAAGGACTTTGCCAACGACACAGAAAAGTATCTGGTTAACGACCCTCTCAAATGGGCAAGGGAACACAATACAAGGTTCTCCATTATTTCTATCGGCGTTGACTTCGGCGGCACAAAGTCCGCGACTAAGTTTCAGGCGACAGGCATCACGACGGATTTTCGTGTTATCGCTTTAGAAGAGGAATATATCAAAAACGAAGAAATCGATCCCAATGCGCTGAACCGGCGCTTTGCCACGTTTTGCAGGCTGATAACGGCGAAGTACGGATACAGCCAAACACGCGCAGATAGCGCGGAAACGGTTTTGATTCGAGGACTAGATCATACTGCGCAGAAGCAGAATCTTGGAACGCAAGTCAAGAACGCGCTGAAAATGCAGATCACAGACAGAATCAGACTGGTTGTGCTGCTGATGAAGCAAGGCAGGCTCAAGGTGTCTCGGAACTGCCCGCATTTGATCGATGCGTTTCAATCAGCAATTTACGACCCGGATAAGTTCGAGGACGAGCGCCTTGACGATGGAACATCCGATATTGATAGCCTTGACGCATTTGAGTACAGCATCGAGCCTTACTATAAGGAGCTGGAACGCGCCGGGCATACGATAGGACGGTGAAAGAGTGAACATACGCAGAGCATTAAAGGAGCTGGGCTACGATACAGTTGGCATTGATTTCTACAATCTGATCGGCGTGTGGGGAGACTGGTACAAAGGGAATGTCGAGGACTTCCACAGCTACACGGTATGGAATGGCATTGAAGAATTGGAATGCCACAGATATTCCGTAAGCATGGCGAAAAAGGTATGCGAGGACTGGGCAAACCTTCTGATGAACGAGCGGGTAAACATCACGCTCGAAGGAAAAAAGGAACAGGATTTCGTAGATGCTATTCTCCTGGAAAACAATTGGGAAGTAAAATCGAACGAATCGCAGGAGCGCAAAGCTGCGCTTGGCACTGTCGCGTATGTTCCTGTCATTGAGGGGATGTCTATCAACCCGTACACTTCCGAGATCGTTGATTCTGGACGTATCCGTATCAACTACGTCAGCGCGAAAAACATTTATCCACTGACATGGGACAATGGAATCATCAGGGAGTGTGCGTTTGCCTCTACAAAAAAGGTAGATGATACAGAATATACGTACATTCAGGTGCATCGTTTGAATGGCGGCGAGTACGACATTGAGAATCACTTGTACGATTCGGATGAAGTTCCGCTGACCAGCGTCAAGGGCTTCGAAACGATCCCGCCTGTTATCCACACGGGGAGCGACAAGCCTCAGTTCGTCATCGACCGGCTTAATATCGCGAACTCCGACGAAAGCAATCCGCTCGGCGTGGCGGTGTTTGCATACGCCATTGACCAGCTCAAGAGCATAGACATCACCTACGATAGCTATGTAAACGAGTTTGTACTCGGTAAAAAGCGTATTGTGGTGCAGCCGGAGGCGACAAAGAGTGTTGACGGTCGCCCCGTGTTTGATAAGCGCGAGACAGTGTATTATGTTTTGCCGGAAGACAGGGGAAGCAACGGGAGTATCTTGCAGCAGGTCGATATGACGCTGCGCACGGAGGAGTTTAACACTGGTATGCAGGATATGCTCAACATCCTGTCCAGCAAGTGCGGATTCGGTGAGAATCATTACAAATTCAATCAGGGAAGTATCGCCACAGCGACGCAGGTCATCAGCGAGAATAGCACCATGTTCCGAACAATCAAGAAGCACGAGATTCTGCTTGAACAGGCTGTGAAAGAGCTTTGCAGGACACTGCTACGCATGGGGAATAGGTACATGGAAGCGGGGCTGAACGAGGATGTACAGATTTCCGTCGACTTTGACGATTCTATCGTCGAGGACAAGCAGACGGACTTCCTGCGCGATATGCAGCTTCTTGACGCTGGCATCATGAACGACTGGGAGTTCCGTATGCGCTGGATGAACGAGGACGAGGCGACCGCAAAGGCTGCGCTCCCAAAGGCGCAGGACATGGTTAAAGAGCCGGAGGACGAGATAGAGTGAGGTGATGTACGGTGAAAAAGTATCCGTTCTCACCTGCTATGTTAGATGCACTTCCAGAAGAACTGGCAGAGCTGTTCCGAAGCCTGGAGGATACGCTTCTTGACGAGATTTGCAGTAGGCTTCCGCTGAAAGATCAATTAAACGAAGTCACAGTAAACGCGATTCGTGCGTTAAGAACGCACGGAATTGACACGAAGGACATCAAGCGTGCGATTCAAAAGACGGCGGTCATCAGCGAAAAGAAGCTGGACAAACTGTTTGGCGATGTTATAGCCAGAAACCAGAAGTATTACACAGAAATTATCGACATGGTAGGGCTGACACAGCCCGATATTCTGGTGAACGCTGCGACAATCGAAGCAATCAGAACGCAGACGCTTGATGAGTTCCATAACATCACGGCTTCTATGGGATTCTTGGTGGACAAAGGCAGGACGATGCTCCCGCCTGCGCGTGCGTATCAGTGGGCGTTAGATTCTGCTGTCATGCAGATTCAGAGTGGGGCGATCAGCTACAATCAGGCAATTAAGTCTGCGGTGTGGCAGCTTGCAGGTGGTTTGAAAGTCGTGAACTACGAAAGCGGACACGTTGACCAAATCGACGTGGCTGCGCGCCGAGCTGTGATGACGGGCGTAAATCAAATCTGCGACCAGTACACAAATCAATCTGCGGAATATCTGAACACCCGGTACTTTGAAATCTCCGCTCACTCCGGCGCGCGCGACAAACCCGGTCCGTCTCCGTGGTCGTCACACAAGGAGTGGCAAGGCAAAGTTTACTATCAAAGCGAGAACGGCGAGCCTGACCCACTGGGGTTGTATGATGATCTTGTGGAAATGACCGGGTATGGATACGTAGATGGTCTCACTGGAGCTAACTGCCGTCATCACAAATATGCCTTTATTCCCGGCGTGTCCGAGCGCACCTACACCGATGAGCAGCTTGCTCACATTGATGACGGCTTGGGCTGTACATTTGACGGTAAGACCTACACTGCATACGAGGCGACCCAAATGCAGCGCCGTCTCGAACGGCAGATCAGAGCGCAGAAAAGGCTGAAAAATGCTTATAAATCCGCCGGATTATCCGAAGATGCGACCGCTGCTAATATTAAACTGCGGCGGCTGAATGACAAATATCGGGAGTTCAGCAGGGAAGCGGGATTGCCAGAGCAGAGAGAAAGGACAAAGGTGTATGGACTGGGATGAAGTAAAAAAAGCCGTCGAAGCCATTCTCAAACGTGGAAATGACGTTGAAATTCGCCGAAAAGGCGATGGGTATATCGTTTTAGAGGTCAAAAAGACAATCAAATACAACTCTCCCGTGTAATTGGGCACGAGAAAGGGCAATTGGAGCCATCTGACTACGATTTGTGGTCGGGTGGCTCTTTTGTTTTTAGGTAAAACCCGCGAAGCACTGCGGTTTTTATACAATCTATCGCCGCGATGAACTGCGGACAAAGGAAAGGAAGATAGAAATGGCATTGACCAGAAAATTACTGAAAGGCATGGGGCTCACCGACGAGCAGGTGGACACCATCATTGAAGCACACACCGACACTGTGGATGGCTTGAAAGCTGATGTTAGCAAGTACAAGTCGGATGCAGAGAAGCTGCCTGGCGTTCAGAAGCAGTTGGATGACCTAAAGGCGGCAGGCGATGGCGGCTATAAGGAGAAGTACGAGAAGGAACACTCGGACTTTGAGGCTTATAAATCCGGCATCACGGCAAAGGAAAGCAAGGCGGCAAAGGAAAAGGCTGTTCGGGCTTACTTTGAAAGCAAAAATATCACAGGCGCAAATCTCGATCTTGCTATGCGTGGCTGCGGCGAGGAAATGACCGCATTGGAGATGGACGGTGAGAAGATCAAGGACACAAAGAGCCTTGATGCACTTATCGAAGGGACTTACAAGGGGCTTGTCTCCAAACCTTCTGTCCGTTTGGACATGGGCGCGCGTCTCGACAGCGGCGACAAGCGGATGACGAAAGACGAGATCATGCAAATCACAGACAGAGCGGAGCGGCGCGCTGCAATCGCCGCAAATATGGATTTGTTTAGAAAAGGAGACTAAAAATGGCTGCTGATCCGAAACTGATTAAGAAAGCTGACCTCGCGCGTATTCGCGAGATCGAATTTACCGAAATGTTCGGCTATTCCATCAAGAAGCTGATGGAAGCGCTGGGCGTTACCCGTAAGATTCCCAAGCAGGCTGGCACGGTGCTTAAGAGCTACAAAGCCACCGGCACGCTGGAAAGCGGTGCTGTTGCCGAGGGCGACACCATCCCTCTGAGCAAGTACAAGACCGAGGCTGTGAACTATAAGGAGATCACGCTCAAGAAGTGGCGTAAGGCTACCTCCGCCGAGGCGATCACAGACCGCGGCTACGATCAGGCGGTGGAAATGACCACCGACGAAATGCTCAAGGACGTGCAGAAGGGCATCCGTAAGGACTTCTTTGCATTCCTTGCTACAGGCACAGGAACGGCATCTGGGGCGACATTCCAGGCGGCTCTTGCGCAGGCATGGGGGCAGCTCCAGGTGCTGTTTGAGGATGACGAGATCGGTGCGGTTTATTTCATGAACCCGCTTGATGTTGCGGATTATCTCGCAACTGCGAATATCACCCTGCAGACCGCTTTCGGCATGACCTACGTCGAGAACTTCATCGGTCTTGGCACTGTGATCCTCAACTCCAGTGTCCCCAAGGGCAAGATTTATGCTACCGCAAAGGACAACATCGTTCTGTACTATATCCCGGTGAACGGCGCTGATCTCGGTGAAGTGTTTGATTTCACCACCGATGCCACGGGATACATCGGCATTCATGAAGAGCCCGATTACACCAACATGACCGCCTCCGATACCGTTATCAACGGCATGGCGCTGTTCGCGGAGCGCACAGACGGCATTGTCGTCGCTTCCATTACTCCGGCGGTGGGGGGCTAACTGAACTGCTGAACGAGCCTGACCCTAAAACCCCGGCTTTCTCCGGCATGACAAAGGCACAGATGCTTGAGTATGCCGATGAAAACGGGGTGGAAGGGGTCAGCAGTTCAATGAAGAAGGCTGACATTCTTGCGGTTTTGGAAGGAGGACGCCGATGACTTACGCAGATTTTGAATACTACTCCGGCATTTACATGGGCGCTGTGAGTGAGACCGATTTCCCGCGTCTTGTTGTCCGCGCCAGCTCTTTCCTCGATTACTACACGCGGAATCGCGCAAAGGACAACGCCGACCTCGATGCGGTAAAAATGTGCTGCTGCGCTCTTGTGGACAAGTATGCCGTAATTGACGCAGCGCAGGCTCTTGCGACAAAGCGTCTGACAGATGCATCCGCAGCAGACGCAGAGATCAAGAGTGAAACGGTCGGCGGCTATTCCAGGACGCTTGTGACAGGCGGGGACGCTGCGGCCTCCGCCCTGTCCGCAACGGACAGCGCGAGAAAACTGCTTGCAGATACCTGTAATGAGTATCTTGCACATACTGGCTTGCTGTACAGAGGAGGATGCGGATGTATGCGCCCCACACTGTAACGGTCTACAACGTTACGCAAAGCACAGACCAGGCAACGTTTGAGGATAAACAGGAAACGCATATCACGGTGATCCGCGGTGTGTTTTTTGAAGCGTCCAAAGCCGTCAACGTGCGCGAGAGCGGGCTTGTAGGTGCGGACGCGGTCAACCTATATATTCCGTTTGCCTCTCCCGCTGTTGACGGCGTGACGGGCGTTGCAAAGCGCTTTGTGCGCCCGCAGGAGTTCTGGCGCGCCGCGGATAAGACCGAGCTGTGGACACTGTCGACAGACGGAAACGGCGGCACGACCATTTTCATAAAGGGAGAAATCATCGAGCCGAATAAGACCGTGGAAACGATCGAAATGCAGTACGACGATGTGTACACAGTCACGAAGGTTGACGAGAAGGACTTCGGAAGCCCGGACATGAGACACTGGGAGTGCGGGGGCGTATGAGATTCGGCATAAAAACGGCGGGATTCGAAAACCTACAGATCAAACTTGCCGAGGGCTGCGAGCGGGCAAAGCACGCCGTGGCGGTGCAGATTCAGAAAGATACCTCCCCGTTTGTGCCGTTTCGCAGCGGCTCTCTGGATACGCGCACACGCGTCGTTGACAACATGGTCATTTATCCCGGTCCGTATGCGCAGTTTTTGTACTACGGAAAGGTCATGGTCGATCCTGAAACGGGTAGTGCGTTTGCCCCTCTAGGTGGGACAAAGATCGTGACAGATAAAAACCTTGTTTTCAGCAAATCAGGGCACGCGCAAGCGCAGGCATACTGGTTCGAGGCGTCGAAATCCGAAAACCTAGACAAATGGATTCGAATTGCAGAAAAGGCGGTGAAGCATGAGTACGGATAAGCCTCGCGTTCTGGTATCAGCGGAGGAGGAGGCAGACATTTCTCGGATGCTGATGATCTGGATCAACACCTTTTCTGACGAAGAAATGCTGTTTGTCAACTACGAGTTTCTTGCTGCCGATTCTGCCGGCATGGCACTCTCGACTATCCCCGGAACGTACATCACACGGCGCTATATCCTCGGCGGGCATGAGGCGGAATATCAATTCAAGATTATTGCCCGCATTATCCCCGGAAACGGAGCAAGCAACGGAAAGCGCTTGAACGCCGACGCGCTTCTCAACAGGCTCGGCGATTGGGCGGTGGAAAATTACCCCGACCTCGGAAAGAACATCCACGTCCGGCGTGTGGAGATCGCAAGCCGCGCGGCGATGTTCGCCAAGTACAAGGGCGGGACGGAAGATCATCAAATTCTTATGAAACTGACATATGAGGTGAAATAACTATGGCAGATATGACATTTAACACCACAGCCGGTCAGACCATCGACAGAGAGATGCTGCTCGCGTGCCTTAACACGGGGACGGCATCCGAACCGACGTGGTCTCCCCTCGGCACACGCGTAACGGATTCCAGCGTGGAATACGACTGGCAGGAGGAATCCAACAAGGACATCCTTGGCACAACGAGAAACTCGGCGAAAAAGCCAATCCAGAAGCAGACGTTTGACCCCGCAGAACTTGATGCAGGCGACGCGGCGGTCGTAAAGATTTGGAATCTTGCGATCAAGGATCAGGACGTAGCGGCGCTGGCAAATCAAGATGTGCTGATCGTGCATCTTTACGCCGGGACAGCTAAGACAGCCGTGTTTGCGGAACGCTACTCTTCCTGCATGGTTAAGCCCTCCTCACTCGGCGGCGAGGGTGGCGGCTTTATCGGAATGCCGTATGACGTCACATACGGCGGCACGCGGACGATCGGTACAGCCTCCGTCGGCGCGGGCGGTGCGATCACGTTTACCCCGGATAATGAGTAAGGAGTGAGATCATGGCTGAAATCAGATTTGACACTGGCGTTGTTGCGTTCGACCTGAACGGCAAAACGACCATCGAATTTAACCCGACTGACAGCGTCATCGTGGAGAAAATCTATAACACGTTTGACGAGCTGGACAGAAAGCAGGAGGCGTATAAAGCGGAGGTCGAAAAGTGCGCAAACAAGCGTGAGATTTTCGACATCGCTCGCCGGAGGGATGAAGAAATGCGCGACATCATCGACGGCCTGTTCGGCAAGCCTGTTTGTGCTGACCTGTTCGGCAACATGAACATTTACGCGCTGGCAAACGGTCTGCCTGTCTGGTGCAATCTGATGTTAGCTGTGATCGACCAGATCGACACAACGTTTAGCCGCGAACAGAAAGCCACCAATCCGCGCATTAAGCGTTATACAGAGAAATGGAGGAAGTAAACTATTCCCTCCCGACCTCGGTTGAGGTAGGCGGAAAAGAATACCCGATCCAGTCAGATTTTAGAGCGGCGCTGGACATCCTCGCCGCTCTTTCTGACGGCGAGCTGGACAATCAGGACAAGGCTGAAACTGCACTGACTATCTTTTACCCAACGCTTGAAGAAATGCCGTATACGGACTATCAGGAGGCGTTGCAACAGTGCTTTCGGTTCATCGACTGCGGCGAAGCCCCACGAGAGGAAAAGAAGCAGCCGACGCTTATGTCGTGGTCGCAGGATTTCAGCATGATCATCGCGCCGATCAACAGAATCGCCGGGTGCGAAGTGCGTGCGCTGGAATACCTACACTGGTGGACGTTTATGTCCTACTACCGCGAGATCGGAGACTGCCTCTTTTCGCAGGTGGTCTCCATCCGGGATAAAAAAGCACGCGGTAAGACGCTGGAAAAGCAGGAAAAAGAGTTCTATCGTCGCAATCGCGATTTAATCGACCTGAAAACGACATACACCGAAGCAGAAAAGGATGTGCTCGCGGCGTGGGGTCTGAAAAAAGAATAGCCGCCATACGGCGGCTACGCTCAAATTATGCGAAAAATGTTAACTAAGGCCAATAAAACTCCGAGAACTATCAGGACAATCCCAAGCGCCGTGTTCTGCTTCCGAGTTGGCTTTTTCACATACGGCGTACTTCTACCGTTCCACAGTTCGACTTCGCCGGTCTTCCCAATCCGCACTGTAAAAAAGGCATTTTCCTGCTCTTCTTGAATCTTAACAAGATACGGTTGGGATGGCTTTCCGTATTTGTAAAAGGTAATCAGGTGCTGTCCCGGTAAAGCTGGGATGCGGAACACGCCACCATTGCTTAAAGAGCCGACGGGCTGCCCGCTCATCACAACAGAAAGGCAAATGGCGCTTCCGAGAGAATTAGGCTCTCTGTATAGTTCAACAACACACTCGCGCATTTCCATCCTCCTAACTCATTTTGGCAATGTAAAAACCAAAGAAACCCATATAATCCTTTTCCGCTCCAATATAACACAAGAAGTGGAAAACAGCAATAGGTGGTGAAAAAATGGCAGATGGCAGAGTAACGATTGCGATTGACGCTGATGCAAAACAAGCACAGAAAGAGCTTGATAAGGTCACGCAAAGAATCAATACCATCGAATCCAATATCCAGAAAATGAAGTCGCAGCGATTCCCTCTTGCGGAAAAAGCTGCGCAGCTCGCGGCAGAACTGGATGCGGCGAACGCAAAACTGTACGAAATGCAGAACGCGGCTGCTGGGCAGTATACCGCACAGCAGATCGCTATGCAAGAGGAAAACGTCAAATCCTTATCCTCTCGGTACAACGAGGTGCAACGCCAGGTTGAAGCATACGATCGCAGGCTGCAGAAAGCCGGAACTGATCTTGTGTTTGCGAAAGAAGAAGCTGGCGCGCTGACTGAACAGATCACGAATGCATCTGCTGCAACAGTTTCTCTTAAGCAGGCATCCGAACGTGTCTCTAAAAGCTTTGAGAAGGTAGGAAGCCGAATAGCGGGGCTTATTAAGCGTGTCCTGTTTTTTTCAATTATCGCAAAATCGCTTTCCGGCATTCGAGCTTGGCTCGAAAAAATTATTGCGAGCAACGATGAGGCGCGTGCAGCCATCGGGCGTCTGAAAGGTGCACTTCTGACACTGGCACAGCCGATTCTGAATGTAGTTGTTCCTGCATTTGTAACATTGCTTAATGTAATCACCAGCATTATCACAGCCATCGCAAAATTTGTTTCCCGTCTGTTCGGTACAACGCTGGAGGCGTCTGCGGCGCAGGCAAAGAAACTGAATGATCAGAAAGAGGCTATTGCCGGCGTAGGCGGAGCTGCTGAAAAAGCTGAGAAACAGCTTGCCGGATTTGATGAGATCAATCAATTATCTAGCGAAAACGCCAGCGGTGGCGGAGCAGGAAGTTCCAGCGCAGAAATCGCCCCTAATTTTGATTTTGCAAAAATCACGCAGGGCCTCGATCAGATCATCGACAAAGTAAAGACCATCGGCTTGATTATAGGCGCGTGGGCGCTTTCTATGAAGTTGCTGCGCGCATTGGAACTGCTTACCGGCTTAAGTATCCCCAAAAACATAAAAATCGGTGTTGCACTGATGATTGCCGGTGTCGCGCTTGCCGCCGAAAACATTGCGAATATCTTGAACGGCAAGTACAAAGCAGCCAGCCTTGAATCTCTGATCCGAGAAATAGTATCTGGCATGATGCTTGGTGTCGGGGCGTCACTACTTACTGGCGGTGCAATTGCCGCAGTATGGGCAATCCCCGTCGCAATCGCGCTGGTTATTGGTGTTACAGAGATCATCGTAAATTGGGATAAAATCAAACAAATGTGGTCTGATGTATGGGAAGGGATCAAAGCAATTTTCAATGGCGACAAAGCAGCAGCAGATCAGCTATTCACGAGCGCCGTTAGCACGTGGATGGAGGGCGATTCCTTCATGGTGGAACTCGTTAAAAAAATCCTCGGTGAAGACGTATGGGAGTCCGCAAAGAAATACGTTGAAGATGGCGGAACTCTTTCCACGGCATACGGTACTGTTTTCTCTAAAATTGCGGAAAACATTAAAGCCCCGTTCGCGGGAATCGCAGAGTGGTTTGATAAAAATGTTATATCTCCAATAAGGAAACTTATTGAACCTCTGTCTAAGGCTTATGAATGGTTTGGCACTGAGGTCATCGCTCCAATCAAAGATACTTTCGCCCCGCTCCAAAATGATATTGGGAAAATCTTTGAAGGAGCATGGATGATTGTTGAAGCAATCTGGAAAACAGTATCAGGCTGGTTTGATGAGAATGTTATCCAGCCAATCAATGCGCTTTTTAGGGCAATGAAAGAATCTCTTGCACCTGCGTGGCAAGAACTTTGTGACGCTGTAAAGGGCATATGGGAGACAGTCTCTTCATGGTTCAGTGAGCACGTGACTCAACCAATTTCTGAGGCATGGAATAAAATGCTTGAGAATATGCAAGGCTTTGCAAAAGGAATTTTTAACGGAGTTCTTGCGTTTTTTGAGAAAATCGTTAATGGCATTGTTGATGGTGTCAACTCTGTCCTTAGTGGGTTTAACAGCGCGGCATCTTGGGCTGGAAGAGTCATAGGCAAGGACTGGAGCGGCGTAGGTCTGTTGGATCACGTCACGCTGCCCCGCCTTGCCAGTGGTGCAGTCATCCCGCCGAACCGGGAGTTTATGGCTGTCCTCGGCGACCAGCGGAGCGGAAACAATATCGAAGCGCCGGAAGCGCTTATCCGCAGGATCGTCCGTGAAGAAACAGGCGGGTCGGCGCGGCTGGAAGCGCTTTTGCAGACGCTCATTGAGGTCACCCGCGAGGGCAAGGTCATCCAGGTCAACGAGCGCGAGCTTGGGCGCGTGACCTCCCGTGCGCAGACGAATGCCATGCGCACCAGCGGAAAGGTGGTGCTTGGATATTAAGCCTTTACTAAAGATCGGCAACGAGGATTTTACATGGATGCTCAACGAAGGGGCGATCCAGTGGTCACGCAACGACCTTGATTCCGACAAGACAGGTCGCACGATGGACGGTCTGATGCACCGCACGCGGATCACGGCAAAGCGCAAGCTACAAATCAGCTGCGCAAGGATGACAACGGAGCAGATGGCAAGCCTCAACAAGGCTTTGTTTCCGCAGTTCATCACACTGACATTCCTCGATCCTCTCAGTGGTGGGTACTACACTGGTACATTTTACGGCTCTACGGTACAAGCGACAACACAAATTTATGATGACTGTCTGGATGAAACATACTGGACGGACACATCCTTCGACCTGATAGAGAGGTAAGCTATGCAGACAACGAGCGCTATATACAAAAGCCTGCTGCATAATCCACTTGCTGAGAAGGAGATCAAGGCGGTCATTGCTGGTGCGACATACGGGCATGACAAAATAGTGTCAGCCCGTGTGTCCGGGGCATTGTTCGAGAGCTTCGGCATCGGCAGCGTCGCCGCCCGGGAGCTGGATATTGAGATCGTTCCGCAAGGCACGATCCCCCGGCAGGCGAAAATCCAGTTGTATCTACGCATGGTACTACGAGACGACACAGGCGCGGTCACGCAATCCAGTGAGTGGATTCCAAAGGGTGAGTTCTTTTTCTCCACGCGGAGCACAGATAAAGCCACTGGCTGGATGACGGTCACAGCTTTTGACGCGATGCTCAAATCGGAAGAAGACTGGATCAATGAAAGCTACTCCGAAACGAACTTCCCGATGACCGCGTCTGCCGCTGTGGCGGACATCGCCCAGCGGATGGGCGTGGAGGTCGACAGCCGGACATCGTTGTCTACGGCCTTTACGGTCGCTTATCCGATCGGAGACTCCGGCTCTAAGACCATGCGCGAAGTGCTTGCGGAGATCGCTGTTGCAAACGCTGGGAACTGGATCATCACGGACGCGGGCAAGCTCCTGCTGGTGCCGCTGAACTCCATGCCGGCAGAAACGAATTACCTTGTGACAGAGTACGGATACGCGATCACCTTCGGCGGAACGAGGATTTTACTGCATGGATAAAACATATATCGGACTCAGCCTGTCATCGCTGACGCCGGGGCTGGAAAGCAAGCCGGTCACTGGGGTCAGACTCTTAGACACGAACGGAGACATCACCGGCGAGGCTGGAAACGAATCTGGACGTGTGATCGAGGCATTACACCCGGACGGGACAAATGAGATGGCGGCGTCGATCCTTTCGAAAATCACAGGTATGGTGTACCGCCCCTATGACGGGCAGGGCGCGATTCTTGACCCCTCCGCAGAGCTGGGCGACGGCGTAACGGTAGGCGGTATGTACTCCGTTCTTGCAAGCGCAGACGTCTACTTTGACACGCTGTGCGCTACAGGTATTGGAGCCGGAGGGGACGACGAGGTCGACGAGGAATATCCATACAAATCCCCGATGGAGCGCCAGATCGAGCGCAATTATGCGGAAACGCGGTCGCTCATCAAAAAATCGAACGAACAAATCCTGCTGCAAGTTGACAACAAAATGCATGGTCTGTCCTCGAGCATCGATGTCAAGCTGGACTCCATCACATCAACCGTTACCGGGCTGTCCGGCGATGTAAACAGCCTGTCCGGCAACGTGAGCAGCCTTTCTCAAAGTGTGAGCACCATCTCGCAAAAGGTAGACAATATAACCCTTTCAGTTAGCAACAGCGAAAGCAGTTCATCCATATCTCTGAACGTTGGCGGTGTCGCTGTTTCGTCACAGACGATCCAGTTTACTGGTGACGTTGTATTCGCTTCTGACCTGCAGGATGGTCGCACCGTTATCAGCGGCGACAACATTCAGACAGGCTCTATCAATGCAATTGACTTGTACGGTTGCCGAATCTACGCAATGGAAGGAAACAAGGATTATTACACACAGATGGAGTTGGACGGGCTTACAGTCGTTACGGACGGCTTGTTCAAATGCGGTCTATACGGTAGTGATAACTCTGCGGAGCTGATTCTTGGCAATGCAAAGGCGGGGATTGTGCGGAAAACCTACGAGCGCAATGTAGGACACACACTATGGATCGGAAATAACGCCGAGACTACGGGTATTCGGATCAACTTCACAGATGGAACGGTTGAAATTGTCCAGTAAAATGAGGTGAAACTATGGAAAATGTGATTCAGCATTTAGATACAGCTTACAAGCTCCTGTCTATGGTAGCGGTCAGGGGCGATGATGCGGAGCGTTTGGCTGTTGCGCGGCAGGAGATGCGCGCGGCGTATGCTCTGTTAACTGAAAAGAAGGAGGGCAACGATGGCTGACGCAACAATCGGCTCGCTGCCTGCGCTGAGTGAGCTGAACGATGATTCTCTGCTCGTTGCAGAGCAGAACGGCAGCGCGCAGAAGTTATCCGGCGCGCAAGTCAAATCCTTTGCCCGCGCAGCAGCAGCATCGGAAGCTGAAAAAGCTGCGCAGGCTGCGTCGGATGCAAACAGCGCAAAGTCGGCGGCACAATCCGCTCAGACCGCGGCAGAAAACTCAAAGAAGAGCGCAAGTACTGCTGCTACCTCTGCTGCAAGCGCCCGCGACGCAATTTTGAATATGATCGTTTCCGCAATCACGCTTGAGCACGGACAACCGGCAACTGTTTCCAAGAGTGTTGTTGACAAGGTTTTCAAGCTGACTTTCGGCTTGCCGCGCGGAGAAAAGGGTGAGGCCGGTTCTCCGGGGCGTGGTATCACGTCCATCACGCTCAAGAGCGGCACGCACGCGGCGGGCACGACGGATACCTACACGATCACATTTACCGACAACACGACGTATGATTTTCAGGTCACCAACGGCGCAAACGGCTTCTCGCCGACGATCACGATCTCTAAGAGCGGGAAGGTGACGACCGTCACCGTTGTAGATGCAAACGGCACACAGTCCTTTGAAATCAACGACGGCGCAGACGGTCTGGGCTCGGGCGATATGCACACGTCCACCTACGACAAGCAGGGCAAGGCGCAGGACATTTTTGCGTATGCGGATGCACAGGCGGGCGCGGCGATGGATGCGGCAACTGCTGCGGCGTCGACAGCGGAGGCGGCGGAGAAGTATGCAAGAAGTGCGGTTCTTACAGCAAGCAATAAACTATCGCCCACCGGCAACGGGTCGAATGTGACGGCGGCGTTTACGCAGGAAAGCTCGCGGACGAATATCGCGACGGGCGAAAAACTCTCGGTGCTGTTCGGCAAGATCGCAAAGTGGCTCGCCGACCTCGGCAGCCTGGCATTTAAGTCATCGGTGGCAAAATCCGATCTTGCATCGGATGTACAGACGTCGCTCGACAAGGCGGATACGGCGATGCAAAGCTACAGGGAGACCGACCCGACCGTGCCGAGCTGGGCGAAGGCGGAAAAAAAGCCGACCTACACGGCGAGTGAGGTCGGGGCAGTGCCGACCTCCCGCAAGGTAAACGGCAAAGCCTTATCCGCCGACATCACGCTTGGAGCGGTGTACACGGCGACGCTGACGGCTGCGGGATGGGTGACCTCGGGGGCATGGAAAACGCAGACAGTCTCGGTGACGGGGTTGAAAGCCAGCTACAACGCCGCGCCGTTCGTAGATGTGGCACTGAGCGGCACAGACGCAGCGGCAGACGTGGAGCTTTCGAAGGCGTGGCTGGGCATTTCGGCAAGCGCCATCGCTGACACCGCAGCCGACAGCCTGACGGTGAAATTCCCGGCGACGGTGGACACACCGACCGTGAATATTCCGATTCGCGTTACGACGTATGATTGAGGGGGTGCGGCATGATCTGCAATATCAAACGCCGCCCAGCCGGAGGCATCAAGGTCGGAACGTTGGCGGTCGGGGAGATCGTCCAAATCGCGGTGAGCGGCGTCATGACGAATTTCATCGTCGCCAATCAGGGTATCCCGGCGGATACGGGAACGGGCTATGACGGAAGCTACGACGCGAGCTGCGATGGGACGTGGATGATCGCGGAGGCGCTGATGGACGGACCAAAGGTATACGGCTTGCAGCTTTGGAGCGATAACCTTACAAGCTGGTTTTCAGTAATGATAGACGAAAAGGTAATGAATGCGATCCGACAGGCAACATATCCGCAATATGGGACATCAGTTACTGCAAAAATCACGCGACCAAGCGTGCGGGAACTGAACTTCCGATGGACGTCCGGCGGCGGGACATACGACGGCGCACCACTGGAATACTTCCTGACACACAGCGCGATCATGCCATGGACGGGAAGCAGCACTGAAGCTGATTATTGGACGAGATCGAGATCACCAAGAAATTCTAGTTCCGAGGCGATCTATGTCAGCGGTTCAGGGCTGGCAAGTCAGAGCGCGAACGGCAGCAACGCGCGGGCAAGACCGCTGTTTATCTTTGAGCCGGACACACTGGTGAAGAAGGTATCGGGCGGGGTATACCAGCTCACATAAGCAAATATCGACAAATTGAATGCTGCATCAAGGAGGATACCATGATTAAATTTGTAAAAATTCCCATCGTGGGGGGGTAACTCCCATCTAAATGAAAGCGGGGTGACGCCCGCATGATGTGCAATATTGCGAGAAGCCTGGCTGGTGGCGGCGGCGTGGTTATCGGGAGCTACACAGGAAATGACGCTACGTCTTCAACGGGAGCGCACGCTACGAGAAATATCGAGCTTCCAGTGACACCCACAGCAGTTATGCTTTTTTGCCCAAATGCAAATAGGTCAACGAAAAATGGGACGCCAATTATATTGCAGGGGGACACCTATACTTATGTAATACCATTTGCCGATTTTGCTGGAGGATTTCAGGCTAAATTAGAAGGGAGCACGCTTGTGGTCGGTGGCTTCCGAAATTCAGACGGATACTTTGGCTTTAACGCAAATGGCGTAAAATACAACTATATTGCATTCACATAAAAATAAAAATGAGGTGATTATTTGTACATCACAGTAAACGGAAACACATATCAGAACGCGGTGCGGGTCAGGACAGAGCAGAGCGTGAGCTATACGGCAGACGGGCTGGAGGGCATCGGCATGGCGGCGGGGAGCGTAAAGCGCTACCGCAACGATGGGTTTGAGATCGGCGAGGACAATGTCAGCGACTATCTGCGGCAGGAGGCGATCGCGGGGGGCTTCCGGCTGACGAATGTGCCGGAGACGCAGCCGGTACAAGAGCCGCCGGAGCTGACGAACAAGGAAAAGCGTGAGCAGGCGTATGAGACGCGGGCGTGTGTGGAGTATGACGGGCAGACGCTCACGGTGGACGCGGCGAACAAGCTGTATCTTGCGTACTCGGCAGAGGGGCAGACAGCGCGGGCGCAGGAGCTCAGTACGCTCATTGCGGTGGCAAAGGCGGCGATCCGGGCAGAGTTCCCGGACTAAAAACAAAAGGAGATATGGGATGGATGAGATCAACATGGAGCACCGCATGACGCGGGTGGAAAAACTCAGCGAGGGGAACAAGCGCAGGATCGAGGACCTGGAAAAGGACAACAAGGTGCTGCACGAGTTATCGTCCTCGGTGATGGTGATGGCGGAGCAGCTCAAGCAGCTCAACACGCGCTTTGAGCGGCTGGACAGCTCGGTGCAGGCTTTGCGGGACAAGCCCGGAAAGGCGTGGGACACGGTGCTCAAAACGGCGCTGACAGCGATCGTGGGCGGTCTCATCGCGTATGCACTGGTGCGGCTGGGGCTGAAATGATGCTCAGAAACAAGCGCCGCTGGCGCAAGGGGGAGATGGCAAAGACCATCGTGATCTACTGCATCCGCATTTTGACGGGCGTGCTGATCTGGGCAGTAGTGCTCAAGACGCTGTGCGCGGTGCTGGACTGGACGTGCGACCTGTCGGACGTGCTGACCTTTGCCGGGGCGTTCTTCGGCGGAGAGCTGGCGCTGCTGGCATTTAAGAGAGTATTCGCAAAGGACAAAAATAACGAGGAGGAAAATTGAAATGGAACAGATCAGGAAACGGCTGGGGAATCTTTTGAGCGTCAAGGCGCTGGTGACGCTGGTGCTGACAGCGGTGTTCGCGTACATGGCGATCGTCGGGAAAATCTCGCAGGACTTTATGACCATCTATGCGGTCATCATCGCGTTCTACTTCGGCACGCAGAGCCAGAAGATGCAGGACGCCGTGGACAAGGACGGAGGGACGCAGGCATGATGTGGTTCGGGATCGCCTGTTTTGTGCTGGGCGTTGTGCTGCTGCTGCGGCTGATGCGGGGGTGAGGCTATGGTGCAGGTCAAAACACAGCTGGCGCACCGGTCGAATTACGGCGGGAAGCGAGTTCAGAAGATCGAGTGGATCGTAATGCACTACACAGCTAATGATGGCGATTCAGACGATTCGAACGGGCTGTACTTTCAGCAGCCATTGAATCCTGTAGCGAGCGCACATTATTTCGTGGACGACGATTCTATCACCAGGAGCGTGCCGGATGACTTTGTGGCGTATCACTGCGGGGCGCGGATGTATAAGCATCCCTATTGCCGGAACGCGAACTCTATCGGCGTGGAGCTGTGCGACGCAAAGCGCGATGGCAGGATCATGGCGACCGACAAGACCCTCCAGAACGCAGCGGAGCTGGTATATCAGCTCTGCAAGCAGTACGGAATCCCGTATGACCACATTATTCGGCATTACGATGTTACGGGTAAGCTCTGCCCGGCGTATTGGGTCAAGGGCGACGGGCTGGCAAAATTCCGCAGACAGGTAGAGGAGGTGGGCGAGGTGGTCACAGACAGCTACATGATCGTGGACGGGAAGAAGGTGCCAGTGCAGCGCATCCTCAAAAACGGCACGAACTATGTGAAAATTCGAGACGTTGCAAAGGCGCTGGATCTGGAGGTCGGATTTCAGGGGAATATTGCGACGCTGAAAAGGAAGTGATGGGATGTCGCCACGCGCCAGAATGACGCTGCCGCCGGAGCTGGAGCGCATGACCCGGCAGGGAATGGAGACCGTGATCCGCGAGGCGAATCTCGGAAGAGAGGATACGCAGATCGCAAAGCTCTATTATGTGGACAAGCTGCCGCAGGTGGATGTGGCGACGGAGCTGTATCTGGGGCGCGCGACGGTGCAAAGGCGGCTTCCAAATATCACAGCAAGAATGCGGGATGCAACGCACCGCCTACCAAACTGATTCCGAAGTGATGCACAAATGATGCGCAACTGAGGCACATAAAAATGTAAAAAAGCTCATACTGGACACAACGAAAGGGTGTCTGGTATGGGCTTTGTTTTTTATAATCCTAATCCTTCCGGGAAACAGGTAGGAGACTGCCCCGTGCGGGCTATCGCCAAAGCTACCGGGCAGAGCTGGGATGAGACATATACCGGGCTTTGTGTGCAGGGTCTGGCAATGGGCGATATGCCGAGTGCGAACAGCGTATGGGGCGCGTATCTGCGCCAGCACGGATTTATCCGCAACGTCATACCGAACACCTGCCCTGACTGCTATACCGTCGCGGAGTTTGCCAAAGATCACCCGCGCGGGGTGTATGTACTTGCGCTATCGGGGCACGTTGTTTGTCAACTCAATGGGGATTATTACGACACGTGGGATAGCGGCAACGAAATACCGTTGTTTTATTGGGAAAAGGAGGACAACTGATGTTCGGACAGCCATATGTGTATCAGCAGCCAATTTACAATCAGCCGCCTATGCAGCCGATGCAGGATGTGCCTATGCGTCCACAGTATCAGCCTGCGCCGCAAATGCCGTATCCTCAGCAGCCGCAGCAGCAGAATCAATCTATCATCTGGATTCCAAACGAAAAAGCGGCAAGCGATTTTATCGTCGCGCCGAACAATGCAGTCACATTGTGGGATATGAATGCCCCGGTCGTGTACGTCAAAAAGGCAGACGCCAGTGGCAAGCCGGACATGAAGACATACGACCTCGTGGAGCGCGTTGCAACGCCATCAGTTCCGCAAAACACGCCATCCGCAGAATATGTGAGCCGTAGTGACTTTGACGATCTGGCGGTGCGTGTGGCGGCGCTGGAAAAGCAGGGAAAGGGGAACGCAAGCGATGAGCAATCCGTTGTTTAACGCCCTCGGTGGCGGGCAGATGCCCGGGATGATGGGACAGTTTCAAAACATGATGCGGCAATTTCAGCAGTTCAAGCAGAGCTTTCAGGGAGACCCGAGAGCGGAGGTTGAGAAGCTGGTACAGTCCGGGAAAATCTCACAGCAGCAGTTGAACCAGCTCCAGCAGATGGCTGGGCAGTTTCAGCGGTTGATGCAGTAGTTCGGAAATTCCGAACAGTTGAACGGTCAAAATCGTGGCCACGATTGAGATAAATTTCAAAATCTACGAAAGGAGAAAACTATGAGTTTGAATGGCGATGGTATTCCTATGAACATGCCTGTAGTTCCGGCAAACTCGGACGGCGGAAACGGATGGGGCGGTGGTAATGGCTGGTGGATCATTATCCTGTTCCTCGCGATTTTCTGCGGCTGGGGTAACGGAAACGGCTTTGGCAATCGTGGAGGGAACGGCGGCGTTGTTGATGGCTATGTTCTGGCCTCTGACTTCTCGAACATCGAAAGAAAGATTGACAGCGTGAACAATGGTGTCTGCGACGGCTTCTATGCGATGAACACGGGGATGCTTAACGGCTTTGCCGGTGTAACGCAGGCTGTGACTTCCGGCTTCTCGAACGCTGAACTTTCCCGCTGCAATCAGCAGGCCGCGCTTATGCAGCAGCTGAACAACATGGCGATGCAGGCTGCAAACTGCTGCTGCGAGACCAGAGAGGCGATTCAGGGCGTCAATTACAACCTCGCGACGCAGGCCTGCGACACTCGCAACCAGATGCAGAACAGCACTCGCGACATCATCGACGCGATGAACTGCGGCTTCCGCAGCATTGACCAGAGATTGACGGCGCAGGAACTGGCTGCAAAGGACGCGAAGATTGCCGAGCAGAACCAGCAGCTCTTTGCGGCGCAGCTGGCGGCTTCTCAGGCGGCGCAGAACGACACGCTCAAGTCTTACGTGAGCGGCCAGCTGGCGTATTACAACCCGCGCCCGGTTCCGTCTTTTGCGGTTCCTGCTCCTTACCAGTTCGCTGGCTGTAACGGCTATAACGGCGGTTGCAACTACGGCTGCGGCAACTGCGCTTAACTCCATAACGTAGAGCTTTTTCGTGGACTCACGAAAATGATCGGTTCCTTGCCGATACTCAAGAAACGCGGCGGGGCAATCGTCCCGTCGCTATTTTTAACCGTGTCGCATTCGACGCATTTAGAAAGGAATGATTTTATGGCTGAATTTACATCATCTGGGATTCAAACTGTCGCCGCTGGGCAGAACGTCCCTCTGATCTCCACGGCGGCTTGCGGAAAGCCGTGCATCGTACATCGCGAAGGAAGCGGGCTTGTTACCCTGCGCGGGCTTACGCAGCAATGCAAGGCGAAGTTCCGCGTATCCTTTGGCGCGAATATCGCCGTTCCTACAGGCGGAACAGTTGGAGCTATCACCGCTGCGCTTGCCATTAACGGGGAGGCTTTGAACAGCGCCACAGCGATCGTGACGCCAGCTGCTGTAGAGAACTATTTCAACATCTACGTTTCAACATTCGTGGAAGTTCCGCGCGGCTGCTGCCTGACGGTAGCGATGGAAAATACCAGCACGCAGGCAATCAATTTTGCAAACAGCAATCTCGTAATCGAAAGAGTAGCGTGAAAGGAGGAAGCAATATGTATGACCTGAGAGATTTGCGCGAAATGCTCTGCAAAGAGCTCGACGAGATCGCGGCGAAGCGCGAAATGTCCGCTGGCGACTTGGATGCAATCCAGAAACTCACCAGCTCCATCAAAAACACCTACAAAATTGAAATGTTCGAGGATGGCGATTATTCGCGCGACGACGGGTATTCTCGTGGGGGGAACTGGGCGGCAGACTTGCGCGGTACATATGGTAGGGGCAGCTCTTACCGGGGACGCCACCGCGACGCAATGGGCAGATACAGCCGAACCGATGCCAGAGAGCATATGCGCGAACAACTGGACGACATGATGCGCGACGCGGATGACGATAAGACTCGCGATGCGATCCGCCGTTGCATGGAGCAAATCGACCGGGCGTAAGGAGGGACGCAAATGCTGGATAAAGCCGAAATTCGAGCGGCAATTGCAAGGTTGGAATTTGAGGAATCCAGCTACTCTAATTATGCAAAGCTGGCGAATCTGTACACGATTCGCGACAAGATGCAGGAAGAAGAGCGCGGCGGGCGATATATCAACGAGTACTCTGCCGCGCCCGCACCTGTAGCTGTCCAGGAACAAGTTGTAGGGGATTATGGAGATAGCGATTTTTTGCTCGCTGTCGCCGGGAAAGACCCTGAACGAGTGTGGAAAATCATTGACGAGCTTATGGATTCTTTAGCAGTTGTGAATATCCGTGTATATGATTCGGTTATGCGCAAGATCAAAAACGCGCCTTGAGAGAAATTTCGTGGCAAAATTCGTGGCAAAAATCGTTGCAATGGATGTTTCAAAATTGCATAAAATGTTTCAATTTTGCAGCAAACCACTAAAGGACTAAAATGGCGCAAAGCGTTGGCACACAAAGAAAAACCTGCAATCTCAACGGATTGCAGGTTTTTCTCTTTTGGCAGGGGATGAGGGATTCGAACCCTTGTTTTGCTCCGTAAACACGTTGAAAACACTATACTTTTCGAACTCGTGGCAAAATCGTGGCAAAATTCACTTTTTTAATCTTGAATTTTTTCGGTTGCTGTTTTGGCTGCACGATGTTTTCAAAGTATGAATTTATATTCATTGCGACGCTATCGCGCTTGGCATCCATAGTGTGCTGGTATATCTGCTTCATCGTTTTGGACGAGGACCAGCCGCCCCGCTCCATTGCATATTTATCGGGAGTATTGAGCGATAACATGATGGATGCGTTTGTGTGCCGCAGCGCGTGCAGACCGTAAAACGGTATACCTGTTTTTTCAGCCGCAGCTACATAGCGATTGCGAATTGTCTGCGGGCTTGTCGGGACGACGCGCTCGTCGGTATGCGGCGTATTGCGCAAGACGTCTACAATGTAGTCCGGCAGGGGAAGGCATCTCCGCGACTTCGTTGTCTTTGTGCCCTTCTCGACATATTCATTGTTTTCGTCCAAAACACGCGCACGGGATATAAGGATGGTTTTCTTTTTCAGATCAACATCTTCCCATTTTAGCCCTAGTATCTCGGAGCGCCGCATACCAAGCCAACCGGCGAGCAAGATCACAATCTCTAACTCTGTTCCCCGCACGGCATTAAATAATTTCTCTAATTCCTCTGGCGTGTAGATAGATATTTCCTTTTCGACTTTTTGCGGAAGCGCTACCGGCTGCATATCGATCCCATGAAATTTCAGAGTGGCGTACAGCAGACCAACTGTATTCCGTATTGTCTTTGGGCTGCACGTTTTCGCCTCGTCATTCACGGCTTTTTGCAGCGTGCGAAAGTCCAACCTGTTCAGGCGCTTGTGCATGAGCGCCTGAAACCTGTTATGCTCAATCACGCGGTAACCTCTGATCGTCGCCGGGGACAGAATAGCGTCTTTTGCACTGATATACTCGTCTATCGCCTGCTCAAGTGTAAGGCTGCATGACGGCGCATACTCTTCTTCCTGCGCAAGTTCCAATTTGAACTCTAGCGCAGCTTGCTCCGCTTCTTTTTTTGTGTCGGCGGTAAACGACTTTGATTTACCGCCAACCATCACGCGGCAGCGGTATGCTCCAGACGGAAGCCTCTCAGCTTCGGGTGCTTTCATCTTCCTCATGATGACGCTCCTTTCGGATAATTCGCAAAATCGTGATTCCGCTTGCTATAACGGATGCAATGATCGAACCGACCAATACCCAAGCCGCGACGGAAAGATCTCCACCTCTAATGATGCCGGCATATGCTATCTGCGAGTCCAGGACAAGATAGGAGATCAACGACATCGTCAGCATAGCGCATATAAACACCAGCAGATAACACAGAGAATGAACGGATTTGATCTGAGCGTTAGTTGCCTCATTCGTGGCAACTAACCGTGCGTTCTCGATTTCGAGCTGGTGATTGCGCGCAATAAGATCATTTGGACTCCCCTTCGGCTGGTGCAGACCGAACATCTGATCTAGCGACAATCCAAGCGTTTTACAAAGCGCCGCAGAGTTATAAAGTCTTGGGTCTGTCTGCGTTCCAGCATAAAGGCGGCGAACAGCTGATGCCGGCACGCCAGAGCGCGTGGCTAGTTCTTGCAGTGTCATCTTACTATCGTCCTTTGCCTGCCTTATCCTCCCCTGATACGCCGAGATGTACGGTTCTAGATCCTGTATCGCTGACATTAAAAAGCCTCCATTCGCAGATTTTGCGCACATTGTTCCTGGTCTTGCGTACGAAAACGCAAAATCGGATGCTGAAACGCATTTTTTGGCATTTACTTTTTCATGGGTCATCTGCTACGCTGGATACGCGGCAGATGTAATTCTTGGTGTATCTGGCACAAAGCCCCATCGTATATTGCACATACGACGGGGCTGCTCAAAAAATTATGGTATCAAATCATCAGTCCCATAAATGACGCAGATTCATTTCCAAGCTGCTGAAAAAGTGACGGTGAATTTGTGAAGGATGCCAATTGAAATATTAGAACAAACAAGCTAGAATAAGCAGGAGGTCAGACATGGAAAGCATTAACATCCGAGTGAACAATGGTAAGGTCAATGTTATCGTAGACGGGGCGCTGTTCCGTGAGGTACACAGCGTCAGTGTGGATTATATTAAAGGCGCTCCGCTTCTGTTCGCGTGCGTCTCCGATGTTGGAGGCAAAGATGATCGCTGCGCAAAACGATCTCTGAATTGAGTTTCATTCCATGTCGGCGGAGTTTGCCGCCTGAATAATGTTCCCGGACGGATCGACAAACGTTACCGTGATGTTCTCGGTAGGCGTTCCGTCGAAAGTGTTATACATCCCGCCATACATATAAAACGCCATGACGAGAAATGATTCCTGTAATCCTACCGTGTCTGTGGAAACGGATACGGTAAACGATGTGTAGTCCTCGGACGAATCAATCGCCGTGATGCTGGGGTATTCCTCCGATCCGACAAGATCGTTAAGCCCCTCGTCGATTCTTTCTCGCAGCCCTTGCATGAGTTCGTTGTGCTTCGCCTCGGTCATAACGTAGGTAACAGAGCCGTCCTCGTTCAGCGTGCCGGATAAAACACCATCCGCAGCCGCGACTTCGGCGTCAAGCGATTCCTGCGTTGTTTCTTCGCCCAAAAAGTCCTGCGGGACTGTGAACTTGATCGTATTTTCCAGCTCATCGTCTGGGGAGGACGGCGCAGTTCCCTCCGCTTCTTCTTGGGGAGCGACCTGTTCGCTTTCTGCCCGAGAGGCAGGCTGCGGCGCATCGCTTACTTTGGTAACAGGTGGCTTTGCAGCGCACCCGCTCAAAAGCATAAAAACCAAAATGTACGCAATCGCCTGTTTCATTTATATCCCCTTCCCCTTAAAAGCTCGGAACCTGAATACTAATAATGGAATCTTGAAGGGAGAACGCCATGCTGAATGAGCCTATCGACGCGATCAAGAGAGAGCCCATCTGGAAAGCCGCGCTATTTGCAAACAAGCAATGCAAAGATGTAGGAAAAGAAATTGCGCCTACTATGAGTATCCGGGAAAAGCTCAGAAACGAAATTCTCGAACTGAGCAACGAACAGGCAGAATATGTGTTAAGGAGGCTGCTCAATGAAAGCATATCGCATCAATAGCCAGAAGTGCGGGCGCGACAAGAACGGCGTATTCCACTGTGTATGTGGGAAATGCTGTGTGATAGGGTCAGCGGCAGAGAGCGAGAATAGCTGCAATGGCAGCAACGACAGCCGCGACCGCAGAAATGGTTGTCAGGACGGTGTTTATAAGAAACCTCTGCCGGTCAGTACGCTCCCTTGAAGCAGGAGTTTCCACAAACTGATTGATCTCGTCGAGCCCAGGGATGTAATACTTCTTTTCGTTCTTCATTTTAAAGTACCTTTTTCGCTTCGAGGATAATCCCAAGTAGTTTACTGCACTGCTCATCGGTCAGATCGTCGATGACGTCAAGCAGTTTCCTCTTCGCAGAACTCACGCCCCCATCCTTCGGGATGGGGTCTTTTTTTATTCCCCGCTCCTGTTCGATCAGACTACGCACCAGTTCTATATCGGACGGTTCGGTCAGAATCTCTTCTGGCTCGACCTGCAGGATAGCACACATACGGGCGGCTTCTTCGGGGGACGGCAAGTTCTTGCCTCGTTTCCAGTCAGAAACCCATGAGCTACGCCCTGGAACACCCATGGCTTCACAAAAAATTACATTCCGGCGGAATACAATTTTGATTTTCTCTTCCACAAGCGGAATGTTTAAAGCAACTGTTTTCCTTCGTGGCATATAAAATCCTCTACCATTAATGAATTAACCTCTGTTAGCATCCCATTGCGCGACATCCTCAAGCGAACGAGGAATTTTAAATCCGGCAGATGTTAGCTTTTCTATGATCTGCTGGTATTTTGGGGAGGTTTCATTTCTCATCCGCGAGAATGCAGATACAGACTTAGGTACATCGTTTGGTGCGACAGATTTTGCCCAGTGATATATAATACGATTCAAATCTGGAGCTTTTTCGTATTTTTCTGTCTTTGCAATCAACTCTAGACGTTCGACGTAGTTAGTACGTTCTTCGGGCGTTCGGTCATCCTCAAATGGTCTGTTACTATATTTTACTATGTTCCTGCATTTAAACGCAGGAATACTGACGCGGTCGATGAACGGAGATATGTGCAATCCGCACTGAAAATGAAAATTACCGGGAAATTTAGGGAAACGCCTGTCTGAACCAGACAAACTGTAAATTCGTTTTCTGTAAGCCGCGCAAATCTCACAACAAGCATTAAGGTCTCCAACTTCGACCAAATCTGTTCCAAGAAAACGGCATTCGTCCCTTGCGTGCATAAATGCCTCTATGGCATAGTTACTCGGATTGGTAGTGTTCTTTTCAATCCATAGACGCCATTCTTGTGCTTTTTTAAAGCTGCCTAAGTCGAGCAACCAATTTACAATCCTGTAATAGTCTTTCCGCTGCCACCCGATGGGGGAGTATAGCATAAGTAAGCAAGCCTGCCTGAGACAGGTAATAGCGAGGTTATATTCCGCATTATTCCACAAAAAACCGGCGTGCATACGCAATACATAATCCAAATACCCGGTTGTTCCAAGCTCTGCCGACACATCGTTAGAAGGAACAGTTTCGTATTTCGGAATTGGAATTGAATGTATTGAAGCTACATTGTTTAGGTCGTAGCGCTTTCCATCAGAAACAATCAAAGTCGCTGCATTGATTAAATCTCTGGATTCGTAGAAAGACCCTGCCGGTTCTGGGAGCATTCCAGTAACACAACCGCGCTCGAAAAAAACGATAGTATCCATACATTCAAAGTTCGTCGTATGCGACAAAAACGGCACTATGATTTTGTACAAAAATACGCCAGAATATTTTTGGCTTAATCTTGACAGCCAGAAATATTCTGGCTATAATAGCTACATGATAAATCAAAACAGGCAAAGCTAACGCCAACCCCCGTGCAAAATGTGGCTCGCGGATTTATTGCCGATATTTTGTTGGCTGACACTTACATAATAAAGGCATTTCGGCGTTTTGTCAACGTTGATTTATCAAAATAATCGAATAAGGAGGACAAACGTGGAAACCTTGAAAGAAATGCGCCTGCGGTGTGGATACTCCCGTCCGCAGGTGGCGAATAAGCTGAATGTCTCGGATACAGCGATCGCACATTGGGAGGCGGAGGACTGGACACCGTCCGAGAAGTATCACAAGCCGCTCGCCCGCATCTACGGCGTTCCGCTCGCGGAAGTCCGCGCCGCGATTGAGGAAACAAAGCGGCGGAAACAGGAGGGCGGCTAAATGCCCGCCGTAAAGCTTGGGCGGGATAACACCGCGAAGAACCTGTCCGGCTTGATATTGTGGTATGCGCGGAAGCGGAATCTGACGAAGGCTAACTTGCAGGATACCTTCGGCGTAGCGAGCTATCAGAGCGTCAGGAAGATCCTCGACGATCCGCAAGGCGAATATATCCGCCGCGTATTCCGCGGCTGCAAGAAACTCGGCATCAGCCGCGAGGAACTGTTTGCGGCATTTGATTATTAAAAAGACCCCCGCCGCGCGGCAACGCGGCAGAGGCCAACAAGAAAGGATTCTATGTCGCCCTTATTATAGGGCAGAAAGGAAACTATGTCAAGTTTGAAGGAAACTCATGCGCGTATTGGCTGGCGGACAGTCGTTGATGCCATCAAGCCCGACTTCCCGGGATTCGACAAGCAACTGCTTTGCAAGTGCGAAGCGCCGGAAAAGTACGCGATCCAGCTCATCCCGGAGGCGCAGGCGCTTGTAAACAGTCTGGACAAGCCTCGGAAAAAGTCTGACAAGCGCAAGAAAACGCACCGTTACTGCTTCCGTCTTACGGAAACAGGCGCAGAAATGCTTGAAAAACTCTGTGAGGCGATGAACGTCGCCACGGTGCAGAGTTTGTGCGAAATGCTCATCCGCAGGGAAGCAATTTTGCACGGGATCAGTGCAACAAGAAAGGATACTGAGAGATGATCGCATACAAAGGAACGGACTTAAACGGCAAGTGCCGCGGGATGCAGTACGAGGTCGGAAAGGAATACACTGCGGACGGGGATGTTTCCTGCTGCCAAAACGGTCTGCACGCCTGTGAAGCGCCATTGGATGTTTTTTCGTACTATCCACCGGCATCCAGCCGATATTTTGAGATCGAAGCATCGGGAGACATCAATCACGGCGGGGATGACACGAAGCTTGCCGCACGAACGCTGAAGATCAAGGCGGAAATCGGCATCCCTGGAATCGTCAAGGCGCAGATCGAGTATGTAAAGAAGAAAATCGGTTTCGATGAAGCAATCAGGCGGGCGAACAAAGAAAAGGAAAATCACGCCACAGGCTACCGGGGCGCAGCCTCCGCCACAGGCTACCAGGGCGCAGCCTCCGCCACAGGCAACCGGGGCGCCGCCTCCGCCACAGGCGACCAGGGCGCCGCCTCCGCCACAGGCGACCAGGGCGCAGCCTCCGCCACAGGCTACCAGGGCGCAGCCTCCGCCACAGGCAACCGG
>ERZ1034925.217-NODE-217-length-30853-cov-29.160530_pt1 | contig 30853 bp, 26 predicted proteins | sample MGYA00520687_ERZ1034925 | MGnify/ENA primary metagenome ERZ1034925 (study PRJEB33766, sample SAMN09781758) | gut metagenome | biome: gut microbiome | host: Homo sapiens | place: Madagascar | study: EMG produced TPA metagenomics assembly of the PRJNA485056 data... | reverse complement strand
TTTTTTTCTTTTTTAATTTCGTATATACCAGTATCATTCCAGCTGAAACGTTTTGTTTTTGCCCATTCCATCAAGTTCCAACGAGATTGATTCTCCATATCGTTGAATAATTGTTCATATTTATTTTGTTTACTATCCATTTTTAAGTATCCAATTCCAGCATCTTTTGCTAGCATTTCTACTTTTGGATCATAAGCAATAGGCAATGTTTTTACACCATATTTTAGGGCAACTAGACAGGCATGAAATCTCATACCGATTAGGCAATCAAGTTCTGCAATATGTTTGATTACACCGTCGTGGTTTAATCCTGTAACTAGTTTTACATTGATATTTGGATCAACATGTTTAAGTTTGTTGATAAATACTTGAGAAATTCCTGCGTCCATTTCGTCTTGTAATGAAATAAGTTCAATTTCTCTTGAATAATATCTTGATTTAACTTGTTCAACAATTCTATCAAAAAGTTCATCTGTAAGTGTATCAAATTTACGTAATTGGATACCTATTTTATGAGTTTTTTCAATGTTTTCTACTTCTAATCCGTATATTGGATCACAAACTAATTTTGCTTTAACTTTCCATTTCTTCATTAGTTCTAAACTTTTTTCATCTCTAACAGAAACAAAATCGGCTTTTCTTAGAATTCCTTTTACATAATGATTTTGCCACCAACCATTTATTGGTCCGATTCCTTGTGCAAATATTACAACTTGTTTTTTCATAAGTTGTGCAAATTGAATAATGCTAGAATAGAAAAATAAACTTTTAGAACTTGTAACATTTTGAAGTAGGCTACCCCCACCTGATATTAAAACATCACAGTATGCAATTTCTTTAAGAACATGTTCAATGGAAAAAGTGTAGACTGTATGTACTCCATAAGTATCAAACGTTTTTCTTGGATTAGCAGACAAAACAGTAACGTCACAATCTTTTAGTTTTTCTAATAAAACTTTAAGTATTGCTTCGTCACCAAAATTATCAAATCCATAATATCCGGAAATAAGTATTTTTTTCATTTAAAACTCCGGTTTTATTATTTTTTTAGTTCTTCTAAAATATGTTTTGTTCTAAGTGTTATATCAGAAAGGTTTTCGCATTCGCATAAATCTCTTCCAATACCAACAACTGTCGCACCTGCATCTAAATATGATTGAATTTCATCATATTTGATATTGCCCATTGGCATAACTTTTAAGAATGGCATTTGTCTAAGAATATCTTCTATATAGCGAACTCCACCCAATGCTGTAGTTGGGAAAATTTTAATCAATGGCATTCTTGCTTTCCAAGCATTGTAAGCTTCGTTTGCAGTTGTCGCCCCAGCGATAAAAGGAACACCGATGTTCTTAGAAATTTTAACCATATTCATTTGAAAAATAGGTGAAGAAAACATTTTTGCACCTGCTTCAAATGCTGCGTTTGCTTGCCAACTTGTAATAATGCTACCAGCACAAACTGTTGCTTTTTTAGAAATCTTAGAGATAACATCATAAATTTGAGCGTTTTCTACGTTGATTTCTAAAATTTTGATACCACCCTCAATCAATGCATTAGCAATATCTTCTGCTTTTGCAGGATCTTTCTGACGTATGATTGGGTATATCTTTTCTTCTGATAATAATTGTATTAAATTTCTTTTCATAATCTATCCTTTTTACTAAATTTATTATATCATAAAATACAGAGGTTGTTACTATGAGATTTTTAAAGTTTTTATTTATTACAATTTCAATATTTTTATTTTTTTGGCTTGCTTACTGGTCTTCAGATACATTTTTTGAACCAAAAGCATATAATTATATGGTAAAGACTTTTACTGCGAATAAACACGGTAGTGATAATATTGTGCTTATTGTAATTGATGATAAATCAATAGGAAGACATAGATGGCCTTGGAAAAGAAGTTTGTATTGTCCAATTTATGATTATTTCAAAGAATATACAAAATGTAAAATTATTATTTCAGATTCAATCGTTACGTCAAATGATGATGTGGTTGCTGATAATGCATATTTTAACAGTCTAAGTAATATTGATAATTTAGTTGTTGGTATGGCATTATCTTCGAAAGAATATTCTGATAAACATTTTGGGCAAAAGTATGATAAAGATTTTAAAAATAAGTTTGCTATAAATATTACTGATTTAAGAATGCATGCAGATGATTATCCATTTAGTAGTTTGGCAATATTTCCAATTAAATATTTTAATGCAGTAAAAAATGTTGGTGCTATTACGACAGCAAGAGGTGATGATGGTTATATCAGGGTTGCAATTGATGCTTTAAATTATAAAGGTACAATTTATCCGTCGATTGCTTTACGTGCATATTCATATTTGAATAATAATGAAAGTTTTAGTATTACAGATAGAGAAGTTATTGGTGATAATACTAAAATACATATACCAACAAATAGAGAAAATGGTGGAATTTATACTCCAATAAGGTTTTATAAACCAAATGTTTCAGGTGGTAGTTATTCTCACAAAACATATTCTGCTGTTGATATAATGGATTCTTATAAAGAATTAAAAAATGGTCAAAAACCGTCGATTAATCCACACGATTTTGATAATAAAATTGTAATGGTTGGTGCAAATGTAAAAGCAGCAGCAACGGGTTTGGCAGATGTAAAAAGGACTCCTGTGTCGAATGAACATTCAGGGCTAGATGTTCAAGCAACTACTTTAGATAATATTCTGAATAATCATTTTATGATTGAAGTATACGATTGGCAAAATATTATTGTTGCAATGTGTTTGATGTTATTAACATTCTTTATTATTAGAAATTGTACATTGTTTTTATCTATATCAAGCATAACTTTATTGATTGTTGCTTATATTGTATTGTGTGCAATTGCGTATCGATACGGTTTTGCAGTAAATATAATTACACCTATTGCAATGATGATAATTACAATGATATTCGCATATTCTCATAGATATATTTTAGAAGATAGAAATAAAGAAAAAATTAAAACCGCAATGGGTAAATATATCTCTGAAGATATTATGAAAAGTGTTGTGAAAAATATTGATGAACTTAAATTAGGTGGGAAAAAAGCAAATGTAACTGTTTTGTTTGCTGATATTAGAGGCTTTACGTCTATGAGTGAAAAAATGTCAGCAGATGAAGTGTCTGTTATATTAAATGAATATTTTACAGAAATAGAACCTATTGTTACTAGAAACAATGGTGTTATTAATAAATTCATTGGAGATGCAGTAATGGCTATTTTTGGTGAGCCTATTCAAGATAAAAATCACCCTAAAAATGCTGTTAGATGTGCTTGTGATATGTTGGATAAAGTTAAAGAACTTCAAACAAAATGGTTAAAAGAGGGTAAACCTAAGATTGAAATAGGCATTGGTATCAATACTGGTGAAGCATTTGTCGGTAATATTGGTTCTGAAAAGAGAATGGAATATACTGTTATCGGTGATATGGTTAATCTTGCTAGTAGAATAGAAAGTAATAATAAAGTTTATAAAACGAATTTATTAATTAGTAGTTCAACGTATGCCTCTGTTAGAAGTATAGTTGATGTTGTTAAAATTTCTAATGTTAAAATTAGAGGTAAAGAAAAAACATTAGATTTATATGAGGTTATTCGTTTAATTGGATAATTTAGACATAATAAAAAAAGCGATAAATGTTGAAGTTAAGAATAAGTACATAAATATTAGGGGAAAGAAACAGTACTTTTCTGCTTTTATGTGTTCTCATATTAGAAAAATTTTGAAAAAATCATTAATTCCTGAACGTTGGAAAGTTATCTTGAAGTATTTTGAATTATATTCAACGTCCTCAATGCCTGATAGAAAAATAGCAATTGAATATTTTGTAAAGGTTATGAAATTAGAATTGGCAGAGAGAGAAAGCAATCCCGTTTCTGATACATCAAAGCCTGATCCATTTTCTTCTGTCACTTATGTTAAAGGTGTTGGACCGAAGATAGGTGCAATGTTGAATAAATTGGGAGTATTTACTGCAAGTGACTTGTTGTTTTATTTTCCTAGAAAACATATTGATTATTCAAAACGTACACCTATTAGAAATTTGCAAGTTGGTGAAACAACGACAGTTTTTGGATACATAAAATCAATAGATAGTTTTGTAACTCCGAAAGGTTTAGGAGTTATGAAGGTTCGTATTGCAGATGAAACTGGTAGTATCAATTTGAATTTCTTTTATGCGAAATCTTCAAAATTTATTTTAGAACGAGCAAAAAGACAATTCCCTAAAGATGCAGGTATTATTGTTTCTGGTACGGTAAAATTAAATTCTTATGATGGTAAATATACTCTTGAAAATACGACATATTCTATTATGTCAGGAGATTATCTGACAAATGATAATATCAATTTAGCAAGAATTGTTCCAATTTACTCATTAAGTGAAAACTTAAATATAAAAACATTGCGTAAAGCCATTTATAATGCAATACAATTATATAAAAATACGATAGTTAATGTTGTTCCAAATTATTTAAGAGAAAAATATCATCTGTTAGATAAGAAAGATGCTGTAGAACAAATTCATTTTCCTAATAGTATGGAAATGCTTGAAAGGGCAAGATTTTCTCTTGTTTTTGAAGAATTATTTTTAGTACAGTTAAAGTTGGCTTTAATTAGAGAACAAAATAAACATGATAATAAATCATTGCCATTACAAATACAAAAAGATGGTCTTGTTATGAAGTTTATAAATGGTTTACCGTTTGAATTAACAAGTGCTCAAAAACGAGCAATTAATGAAATTTTAAATGATATGAATTCAACGGAACCAATGCAACGATTGTTACAAGGTGATGTAGGTAGTGGTAAAACGGTTGTTGCTTGTATTATGCTTTTGGCTGCAGTAGAGAATGGGTATCAAGGTGCAATAATGGCACCGACAGAAATTCTTGCTCAACAACATTACAATAATATGGTGAAATGGTTGACACCATTAGGGTTAAGTGTTGGATTATTTTTAGGTAGTTTGGGTAAAAAACAAAGGGTTAGTTTTGAAACAGGTTTGAGAAATGGACAAATCAATATTGCAGTTGGTACTCATGCTTTGATTCAAGAGAGTGTTGAGTTTGCAAATTTAGGTGCAGTTGTTATTGATGAACAACATAGGTTTGGTGTTAAACAACGTTTAACTCTTAGAAAAAAGGCACAAAACCCTCAAATATTAACAATGACTGCAACACCTATTCCAAGAACGTTAGCAATTACTATGAATGGTGATTTGGATTTAACTATTATTGATGAATTACCAAAAGGTAGAAAACCAATTATAACAACTTTAAATCAGCCTAAAAAGCAAATTTATAAATTGATAAGAGATGAAATTGAAAAAGGTCATCAAGCATATATTGTATATCCTTTGATTGATGAAAGTGAAACTTTAGCAGCAAAAGCGGCAACTAAAGAGGCAGAAAAATTACAACAAACGGTGTTTTCTGATTTAAGAATAGGTTTATTACATGGTAAATTAAAAAATGCTGAAAAAGATGAAGTGATGGAGAAATTTAAAAATAAAGAATATGATATTCTTGTTGCAACAACGGTTGTTGAGGTTGGGGTTGATGTTCCAAATGCTACGGTTATTGTAATCGAAAATGCTGAAAGATTTGGATTATCTCAGTTACATCAGTTAAGAGGTCGTGTAGGACGTAGTGATAATCAATCTTATTGTGCTTTGACTACTTCTACTTCATCTCAAGATGTAAGAAGCAGATTATCAGTTATGACTGAAACTAATGATGGTTTTGTTATTGCTGAAAAAGATTTAGAAATACGTGGTCCAGGTGAATTTTTAGGTGTACGTCAAAGTGGATTACCAGATTTGATGATTTCTGATATTGTTAAAGATGCAAAAATTTTAGAAATGGCTCGTGGTGCTGCAATAGAATTTGTAAAAAATAATGATATAGAAAAATATCCTCAATTAAAAGATACAACTAATCTGACATTAGATGGTACTTTATTGTTAGGTACATAATCATTACAAAAATGGCATGTTAAAATCTTGATTTTATTTATGAAATTAATTATCATAGATATAATAAGTGTAAAAAATACAAGATTTGGGTAGGGATAATGAACGGATATAGTTTTGAATTGATTACAGGTCCAATGGGTTGCGGTAAGACTGAAGAATTGCTTAGACGTATTAGAAGATGCGTTATTGCAAGAAAAAAAATTAAAGTCTTTTCTCCATTATTGGATACTAGAGCAAATGGTGACTATATTGAATCTCGTAACGGTTTATGGGCAGATGCAATTAAAGTCGAACATTCTATCCAAATTATGACACATGTTAAACCAGAAGATGAAATTGTTGCGATAGATGAGTTACAATTCTTTGATTCAAATATTGTTAAGGTTATTACCCGTTTGATGAATGAAGGGAAGAAAGTTATTGGTACAGGTTTAGAACTTGATTTTAAATCGGAACCATTTGGAGCAATGCCACAGTTGATGTGTATTGCAACAAAGGTTGATAAATTACATGCTGTATGCATGAAATGTGGTTGTGAACATGCTACAAGAACACAACGATTAATCGACGGAAAGCCAGCCGATAAAAGTTCACCATTGATTATGATTGGTGGCGATGAAACATACGAAGCACGTTGTATCAAGTGTTACGAGTTGCCAGACAAAAATGCAGGCAAAAAGACCAACCATTCCAATTTAAAAATATTAAATTTTGTTCATAAGTAATGTATATCGTGTTTATTGTGCTGAAAATTTACCTTCAAGCATACTAGGAACAGCGATTAATGTTACATAAAATACTAATGCGAATAATACTAAGTTTTCCATAGGTACACTCCAATCTATATAAATTATGTTCCACAATTATATAGATTTTTAACATCTTTTTCTTAAAATATACAAAAATTTATAGAGACTTTTGTACACTTAATTTGAAATTTCTATTTATTATAATTGTTTGTTTATTTAATTATTTAAAAATTAGAATAATTAAGAAATGTAAAGTGATAGGCTTTAAAGCCATTATTAGAGCATAATTTGCATGATATGAAAAATATTGAATATGTGGTATTATTCAAAAAACAATATGTAAAGAATGTAAAATAAATAGTTTAAATCGTAGTAAAAATGCTTGCATTCGGATTTTTAGCGAATATGATATTAAAAGGTGTATAAGTACGCCTGTAATTTAGTCGAAATAAAAGAGGATTTAATGGCAAAAGACGTAATAGAAATTGAAGGTAAAATACTAGAATCAATGCCAAACGCAATGTTTCGTGTTGAATTAGAAAATGGACATGAAATTTTGGCTCATATCTCAGGCAAAATTAGAAAAAACTTTATTAGGATATTGCCTGGTGACAAAGTTAAAGTAGAAATGACACCATACGATTTAACAAAAGGTAGAATTACATTCAGACTTAAATAGTAAGTAGACAAAATAAAGGATAAAACAATGAAAACAAGATCATCAGTAAAACCTATGTGTGATAAATGCAAGGTTATCAGAAGAAAAGGTAGAGTAGCAGTTATCTGTGAAAATCCAAAACACAAACAAAGACAAGGATAGATTTTGCGTAGAGTGACGGCGAACGAAGTGAGCCTAATTCGAAGTAACGTGAAACTTGTGAATGACAGTTTACGAAGTAAACGAAATGAACAGAGTGTAGTGTGAAGCAATAATCTAGTGAAACAAGTCTAACTACAGGACTAAAAATCGTAGTGGAGAGGAAGTATTTAAGCCTCTTAAAGAAAAAAATCTAACAACAAACAAAGGAGAAATTAAATGGCAAGATTAGTAGGGGTAGATTTACCTCGTAACAAAAGAATGGAAATCGCATTAACCTATATATACGGTATAGGACCAACTAGAAGCAAGAAAATTCTAGCGGCAACAGGTATTTCACCTGATTTAAGAACAGATGATTTAACAGATGAAGATATTAAATTGTTAAGAAACGAACTTTCTAACTATCACATCGAAGGTGATTTAAGAAGAGAAGTTTCTATGAACATTAAACGTTTACAAGAAATTAATTCTTACAGAGGTATGCGTCATAAAAGAAATTTACCTTGCAGAGGTCAAAGAACTAAAACTAATGCTAGAACAAGACGTGGTAAGAAAACTGGACCAGTTGCTAAGAAAAAATAATGTTTAGAACATTAAGTTAGCAATGTAAACGGAAGATACTTAAGAAATATAAATAATAAAAATAAGGAATAAAAAAATGGCAAGACCACAAAAAACAAAGAAAAAAGAAAAGAAGAATGTATTGCAAGGTGTAGTACATATCCAATCTACTTTTAATAACACAATTGTTACATCAACAGATACTCAAGGTAATGCAATTGCTTGGGCTACTGCAGGTGCAACTGGTTTTAAAGGTGCTAGAAAGGGTACTCCATTTGCAGCACAATCAGCAGCTGAATTAGTTGCAAAAAAATCAATTGACCAAGGTATGAAAAAAGTTGAAGTTTATATCAAAGGTCCTGGTTCAGGTAGAGAAACTGCTATTAGAGCAATTCAAGCTGCTGGACTAGAAATCACATTAATCAAGGACGTTACACCTATTCCACATAACGGATGCCGTCCACCTAAAAAACGTAGAGTATAATTATTAGTTATAGAGATTATTCTATAATCTACGTTAATTTATAGTAATACAATAGGTGAGAGCTCGAAAGAGTCATAGGTGCCTCACCACAAGAAAAAGGAGAAATAACTGTATGGCAAGATATACAGGACCTACAAATAAATTATTCCGTAACTACGGAGTTAAAGACTTATCAAACAGAAAGTTAACTTCTTCAATGAGACAGACTGCTTCAGGTCAGCATGGTGCTGTTAGAAAAAAACTTTCTGAATATGCAATTCACTTAAATGAAAAACAAAAAATCAGAATGACTTATTTAGTAAGTGAAAAACAATTTGCTAAATACTATAACGAAGCTGCTAGAAGAAAAGGCGTTACAGGTACAATTCTTTTACAAATCTTAGAATCAAGACTTGATAACACATTATTTAGAGCAGGTTATGGTGTAACACGTAAACAATCTAGACAAATCGTTAATCACGGTCACGTTCTAGTTAATGGTAAGAAAGTTGATATTCCATCATACTTATTGAAACCAGGTGATGTAGTTACAGTTAAAGCTAAAAGTTCAGATTACTTAAAGAATGTTATGGCAACAATCGATTTATCTTGTGCACCAGCATGGGTAACTGTTGATAACGATACTTTAAAAATTACATTCGACAGAGTTCCTGAAAGAGAAGAATTAGATCCTGACTTCAAGGAACAATTGGTAATTGAGTATTATTCTAAATAGAATCTGATAGGAGAAATTATAATTATGGAATTAGAAATTAAAACTGTTAATACTGCCACAAGTTCTGATGGCTCACAATATGGTAAATTTGTTATCAGCCCATTAGAAAGAGGTTTTGGTATAACAATTGGTAACTCTTTAAGAAGAGTTTTATTATCAAGCCTTGAAGGTACAGCAGTTACATCAGCAAGAATCGAAGGTATTACTCACGAATACACTGCTATTCCAGGTGTGTTAGAAGATGTAGTTGATGTATTATTAAACTTCAAAGGTTTAGCAATTAAAACTGAAACAAAAGAACCTCAAACTTTGAGAATTGATATTGACAGACCAGGTCCTGTATTGGCAAGTGATATTCAACTTCCTGCTGGTGTTAAAATCGTTAATCCAGATTGGTTGATTTGTACAATTGCTGATGGTGGTAGTTTCCATGCTGAAATTACTGTAGAAACAGGTAAAGGTTATGTTCCTCATGATGTTCCTCGCAACAAAGAGGGTGTAGCAATTGATTTATTACCAATTGATGCAACATTCATGCCTATCAAACGTGTTAAATATGATGTAGAAAACACTCGTGTAGGTGGTTCTATTGATTTTGATAAATTAACTCTTGAAATTTGGTCAAATGGTACAGTTGATGTTACTGCAGCATTATCACAAGCAGCTAATTTATTAATTGAACACTTCGTTCAAATCGCTTCAATATCAGGTCAAGCACCTATTCTTACATCTTATGAAAAGACTGCTTCTGATATGATTATTGATGATGTTGTTGATGAACCTGCAGAAGAAGAACCTTCAATCTCTATTGAAGAATTAGAATTATCTGTAAGAGCATACAATTGCTTAAAAAGAGCAAGCATCAATTCAATGGCTGAATTATTGAAAAAATCAGAACATGATTTGTTAATTATCAAAAACTTTGGTAAAAAATCAGCAGATGAAGTTATTGAAAAATTACACGAACACGGATTAGATTTAGCTCCAAATCCAGAAATGGATGAAGACGGTGTTTTAATCGGTGAATAATTAAGAAATACAAATAGTAAATTATAAGGAAAAAAGAAAATGAGACACCAATGTAAGAAACATACACTTAGCAAAGCACAAGATCAAAGAAAAGCCTTGTTGCGTTCATTGGCTACTGAACTTTTCGTTCATGGTGAAATCAAAACAACTATGGCTAGAGCGAAAGCTTTAAGACCTTATGCTGAAGGTATTATCACTTTGGCTAAAAAAGGTGATTTGAACTCAAGAAGACAAGCTGCTAAGTTTATCTTTGATAAAGAAACAGGAAAATTTATGGACTTAGAAACTTCTGAAGTTTTTGAAAAAGCAGAAGAAGGTAAAAAGTTGATTTCTCAAACAGTTTTGAGAAAATTATTCTGTGTAATCAGCAAGCAATATTCAGAACGTAAAGGTGGATATACTAGAATATTCCGTTTACCACCTAGACGTGGTGATGCTACTGAAATGGCATTGATTCAATTGGTATAATTGATGAGATACACTCTTCAAGTTCAGTATATCGGTAAGAATTATGCTGGTAGTCAAATTCAATTTGAAAATGGCATGGAAATTTCTACTCCGACAATACAAGGAGAACTTGAAAAGGCACTTTGTACTTTGATATTCGGTAAACGTTATACGTCAAACCGAAATTTAAATAGACCTATAAAAACAGTCTTTTCCGGAAGAACTGACAGAGGTGTAAATTCAGTAGGGCAAGTCGTTCATTTTGATGTAGATAAGGAAATTGTTGCTTCAAATCTTATCTATCATGTGAACGAAATATTACCCAACGACATATCAGTTTCAGATTTGAAAGTGGTATCAAATGATTTTCACGCTCAAAAGTCAGCAATCAGAAGATGTTATCGTTTTGAATTTGTTAATCGTAGATTCAAACAGGCATTTGATGGTGACTTGATTAGAGTAAAGTTTCCTATTGATATAGATAGAATGAATAAGTCTTTAAGTTATTTGATAGGTGAACATGATTTTTCAAGTTTTAAGAGTTCGGGAACGCTTAACCCAAGCAAAGTCTGTATTTTATATCGTGCCGAAGTCGAAAGACAGGGTGATAAGGTTGTTTTTAATATTGAGGGAAATAGATTTCTTTACAATATGGTTAGAACAATTGTTGGTACTTTGTTAGAGATTGAGGGACATAATTTAGCACCTGAGCATATGAAAGATGTGCTTGATGCGAAGGACCGTCGAAAGGCTGGTCAAACAGTGAGTCCTTATGGACTTACGTTAATGAAAGTAATATATTAAAAATTATACGGAGAATAAAGCATGAACAAAACATATTCAGCAAAACCTCTAGAAGTTGAAAGAAAATGGTATTTGATTGATGCAGAAGGCGAAACATTAGGTCGCTTAGCTGTTAAAATCGCTAACATTTTGAGAGGTAAGAATAAACCTGAATACACTCCAAACGTTGATACTGGCGATTTCGTTGTTGTTATCAATGCTGAAAAAGTTGTAGTTTCAGGTAAAAAAGAAACTGATAAAATCTATTATCATCACACAGGTTATCCAGGTGGTTTAAAATCTGCTTCTGTTAAAGAAGTTAGAGAAAAAGATGCAACAAAATTGATTGAAAAAGCAGTTAAAGGTATGTTGCAACACAACACATTAGGTGCTCAACAATTTAACAAATTAAAAGTTTATGTTGGTTCTGAACACCCACATGCTGCTCAACAACCAATCGTGATAGAAAAGGAGGCTAAATAATGGCTAATGAAATTATTGCTACAGGACGTAGAAAAAATTCTATCGCAGTTGTTAAACTTGTAAAGGGTAAAGGTAGAATATTTGTTAACGGAAAAACTTTATCTGCTTACATTGGTAACAGACCTGCTGTTGAAATGATGATTTACAGACCTCTTGTTTTAACTGAAAATCAAGATAAATATGATGTAAAAGTTAAAGCCGTTGGTGGTGGTATCGTTGGTCAATCTGGTGCTATTCGTCACGGTATTTCAAGAGCATTATTGAAAGCAAATGAAGAATACAAAGCAGTTCTTCGTTCAGAAGGTTTATTAACTCGTGATGCTAGAGTTAAAGAACGTAAAAAATATGGTAGAAAAAGAGCTCGTAAGAGATTCCAATTCTCAAAACGTTAATACGAATTATTCGTTATATACAGAAAAGACCAATGGAAACGTTGGTCTTTTTTATTGTTTTTATGTCAAATAAATTAAGATTGATTTTTTATATTAGATTTTCTTTACAAAATGTTGTTTTGCTTGACAGTATTGGGGTTTCAAGAGTAAAATATTAATTATGTGTAGAATTGGGGCAATAAAATCAAAACGCAATATTCACCCATCTGAAGCATTAAAGTTAATGCGTTCTCAACAAGAGGGGCATGATGATTCAGGTTTTGCGTTTGTGATGCAGGATTTGGGTGGAATTTTTGAGGCATATAAAGATATGCCTATCTTATCAATGGCTGCGACTATTGAGGGTACAAGGTTAGCAGAAGATATTTTACATGATTTAGGTTTTAAACGTGTATTGCAATGGTCTCCTGATATTCAAAATATTAAAGGCTTGAAAATTAATCCAATGCCAAACTATATTTTTGAAGTTTTAATGTATCCAAAGAGTCATAAATATGCTACGAAAGAAGAAAAAGAAGAATTATTAATTGACACAAGTATTAGATTAAGACGAGCATTAGAAGCAAATAATGCGGGTTATATTTACTCTTTTTGGCCAGATGTTTTAACATTGAAAGAAATTGGTAGTCCAAAAGATATTGGTACTTATTTTAACTTATGGAATGATGATAGTGAACTATGTTCAAAAATTATTACTGCTCAATGTCGTCAAAATACAAATTATGGTATCGTTCGTTATGCAGCACACCCATTCTTTTTAGAAGGTTATACAGTTTTAGTTAATGGTGAAAATACTTTCTATGAAAAAAATAAATTGTATCAACAGGGGTTGTATAAGGGTTATATTGGTTTTGAGTCTGATTCTCAATGCTTCTTATATTCATTACATTATGTGAATAAGATTTTAAAATGGCCTTTGGAATATTTTATGCATACAGTATTTCCATTATCTTATAGTGAAATAGAAAAACGCAAGCCTGCAGAAAAGGAAGTTTTGCTGAGAATAAAGGCATCTTTAGAACATTTAGAAGCAAACGGTCCAAATACTGTCTTAGGTGTTGTACCAGACGGACGTTTGATATGTGTTTGTGATCCTAAGAAGTTAAGACCAGTTGTTGTTGGAAAGGATAAAGATACTGTTATTATGACTTCAGAGGTTGCTGGTATAAATGATTTACTTCCGAATAGAGATATGACAAAGGATATTTATCCGAAAGAACGTGAAATGGTAGTAGTGAATAATGATTTAACGGTGGAAAGATGGCAACAGTAAAAGTAAATGAATTACATAGAGATGATTTACCTTGGATAATTGAATATGATGAATCAAAATGTATTCAATGTGGTAAATGTACTGCGGCTTGTTCATTCAATGCTATAAAACCTTGTGTAGAACAACGTAAAAAATCGGGTTCTTTAACTGAAAAAAATAAACTAGAAAAAGTTGTTGTTATAAAACAAGAAGTTTCTTTCAAAAACCATTGTCGTGGTTGTGGAATGTGTGAAAGAGTATGTCCGAATGGTGCTATAAAACCTGTCCGAAATACTGATGATAGATATTCAATTCGATACAGAGCACAAACCGGTGATTCTGTGAAAAAAGGTGGACGTTCAAACCTTAATACAGAAGGTAGAACTTTGGATAAAATTAAAGTTGGCAGAATATCCCAAATGACTGATCCATCCTTAGATGCTGTTAGACATACATTTGAGTTGAAAACACCTTTTGGTAGAGTTTTGTCTGCTGATAAACTTAATTTAGAATTTAAGAATGGCAAGATGATAGAGACAAAACCATTACCGCCAAACCGTTGGATTTATCCTATTATAATGGGTGATATGTCTATTGGTGCAGTTTCATGGCGTATGTGGGAAGCAATGGCTATTGCTACGGCATATTTGAATGAAGTAATGGGTATTCCTATTAGAATGTGTACAGGTGAAGGTGGTATTCCATCAAGACTTTTAAAATCAAAATATGTTAAGTATATGATTTTGCAAATAGCATCAGGACATTTTGGTTGGAATAGAATTGTTGATGCTATGCCTGACATGGTAGAGGATCCAGCAGGAATTTTGATTAAAATTGGTCAAGGTGCAAAGCCTGGTGATGGTGGTATGTTAATGGCAAATAAAGTTGCTAAATACGTACAAGAAATTAGAGGTGTACCTAAAGCAGATTTGTTGAGTCCACCAACTCATCAAGGTTTATATTCTATAGAAGAAAGTGTTCAGAAGATGTTTTTATCAATGAATGCTGCATTCAATTTTAAAGTTCCAGTTGCAATCAAAGTTGCTGCTTCTGTAACCAGTGTATCAGTTTATAATAACTTATTAAGAGATCCATATAATATTGTAGGTGGGTTCTTTTTAGATGGCTTGGCTGCTGGTACTGGTGCTGCTCATGAAATATCTTTAAATCACACAGGTCACCCAATTACATCTAAGTTGAGAGATTGTTATAAAGCAGCAATTAATCAAGGCCGACAAGGTGAAATTCCAATTTTTGCAGGTGGTGGTTTAGGTCAAACTGGTAGTTTTGCGGCAGATGCGTTTAAATTGATTTGTTTAGGTGCAAATGGTGTATTCTCAGGTAGATTATTATTACAAATTGCCGGTTGTGTTGGTAATGATACAGAAAGGTGCAATGCTTGTAATACTGGTTTATGTCCAGCAGGTATCGCAAGTCAAGATGTATGTTTGACTAAGCGACTTGATATTGATAAAGTTGCACAAAATTTAGTTAATTATATTCTTGCTACAGATTTAGAATTAAGAAAATTGATGGCTGCAACAGGTTGTTCATCACTTCCTGTTGGTCGTTCAGATGCTTTAATTACCGTAGATAAGAATGTTGCTGAAAGATTAGATATACAATATGTTTGTTAGGAAGTTATGAAAACAATTAAGATTAATGCATTAGAAAATAATGAAAGAATGTCAACTCAATCATTGTTACAATTGATTGAGTCTAAAATAGAAGAAGGTTATACAGATTTTGAAATCAATGCCTGTGGACAACATGATATAGGCGGTTCATCATGGGCTAAGGACAGATCTAAAACTTTGAATTTTAAAATAACTAATCCAGGACAAAGGGTTGGTGCAATGGCACGTAAAGGAACTAATATTTATGTAGATGGTTCTGTCCCTGCCGATGTAGGTTGGCTTAATTCTGGTGCTAAAATAGTTGTTAACGGTGATTGTGGTGATACTGCTGCTCATTGTGCGGCTAGTGGTAGAATATATGTTTCTGGTCGTGTTGGTACACGTTCCGGTGCATTAATGAAGCATGATCCAAAGTTTGAAACACCACAATTTTGGGTATTAAAAAATACTGGTTCATTCAGTTTTGAATTTATGGGTGGCGGTATTGCTGTTATTTGTGGTTATGACTGTGCTGGTATTAAATCTGTTCTAGGTAATCGTTCTTGTGTTGGCATGGTTGGTGGTACTATTTATTGTAGAGGTCCAATCAGTGGTGTTGCACAATGCGTTTCTATATTGGATTTAGACGAAGGTGATAAAGACTTTTTGAAAAAAGGTATGAAAGAGTTTTTATCTGCTATTGATAAGAAAGGTCTAAGTGATACTTTATTAGATTTTACAGAATGGCATAAAATTGTACCTATTTCAGCCGATGAAAAAGCAAAAAGAATATCTGTAAAAGATTTTCGTTCATCAGAATGGATTGAGGGGGGTATATTTGGTGACTTTATACAAGATGATTATAAAGTATATGAACTTGCTACAACAGGTCAAGGAAGATTAGAACAACCTGTTTGGAATAAGGATTTGTGTGTAAATTGTAGTTTATGTATTAATAATTGTCCAAATAGTGCTATTACGAGAGATGATGAGAATAATTACTCAAGTGATGATGATAAATGCATAGGTTGTGGCATTTGTTCTGCTGTATGTCCTAAGAAAGCATGGGTAATGAAGAATAATAATAAAGAAATATCTTAAATGAATAATTTATACTAAAAAAGAGATGATTTTTAATCATCTCTTTTTTTTATTATTTATTTAATTGTTTGCGATTGTCATTAAGCAACAACATTTAATGATTGTTGTTGAACAGGAGCAGTTTCGTGTTCAGATAAGAATCTAAAAGTTCTATAAAGTTTGTAACCTAATGATGTTAATGGGTTAGCACTCATAGAATCTGCTCTTTTAGCTAACATTTGTTCTTTTTCAAAGTTAACTTTTATTTGTTGTTGTGAACGCGGTGCGATTTGTTGGCTGTTAGATGTATAATTTATATTATATCCATTTATGTGATTGATTTTCATTTTATTTACCTCTGAGATTTTTAAGTGTATCTCAAACACTTCTTTTTACATTATTATTATGCATCAATATAAAAATTTTGTCAAGTGTTATTTTTACACTAATTCATATATGGTTAAAAGTGTTGTTATTATTGGATTTTACATAAAGTGCATTTTGTACACTTATTCCTAATTGAGGTAAATTGATGAAAATATCCCCCACATGGAGTATAAAAAATTTAAAAATCTTGTTATTACTGATTTTTGTTACTCTGTAATGTCTGTTTCAAACAAATCATCAGTTAATTTTGATGCTAATTGAGAAAAACTTTCGGTAATATTGGAGTTTTCATTTACTTCTGAAACAGGTATTCCTTTGTTTATTGATGACATTATAGTGAAATAGTTGTTAGGTACTTTCCAATATACGTTTTTGTTTAAGGCTTTTTCAACATCTTCAACTGTAATTTCATCGTTTTCTAAGTATCTGTTGATTATAATTTTTGTTTTGTTTGCTGGAAATTCTAGGTTCTCAAACAAATCCAAGCATCTTTGACAATTTCTAATTAATGGTAAATTTACTATTGTCACAAGTAATATAATGTCAGAATTTTCTAGTATTGTCATGTTTAGTTTATCAACACTTGTTCCCATATCTACAACGATATAAGAAAATGCTTCTCTTAAGTAATCAAACAGTTTTACGACTTGTTGTGGTGTTAGAGAACGTGATTGTTCAATATATGGAGGTTCTGCTAAAATATATAAACTTGTATCTTTATATTTTTGGCATGCTTCTATAATAAAATTTTCATTATTATTTTGAGCATTGTTTACAATTTCTGATATATCAATTGTTGGTTTAATATCAAGAAATGTTGTAACATCACCGATTGGCAAGTTTAAATCAATTAATGCAACTTTTTCTCTTGTTAGTTTCGCAAATTCTACTGCTAAATTGGTTGCGATAGCGGTTTTACCAACACCACCTTTGTTTGAAAAGACAGAGATTATTTGTGATTTTTTTAAAACTTTAACATCTTCTTGAGCACATTTGATTAATGCTACAAGTAAATCTTTTTTTAAAATTGGTTTTGAAACAAAATCTTTTGCTCCAAAACGAAGTGTTTGAATAATATTTGCAGTAGTATAATCTTCAGATAGTACAATTACATTTGTTCCAAGTTCTGATAAGCGTTTTATCATTTTTAATGATTTATTTTTATCAGGAGTCATAGAGAATAATACTGTTTTTGGGGTACTTTCTTTTACATACCTAATTCCATCATCATAATTATCGAAAAATTTATCAACTTTCATATCATCAAAATCTGATAGATATGCTAGGATTATATCTTTTGTTTGTGATTCTTGTTCAAATATAACTAAATTTTTATTCATAATAACTCCGAAAAAATATTACAAAACTATAATAGCCTATTTTTCGGATTTATACAATATTATATTTTTTTGTTGAATAAATTATCAAATAAAGAACGGACTTTCTGGAATGTTGGAGAGATATTGTTTAATTTAGTGCCGTTATCAACCATGTAGTATTCACCGCTTCCATCAAAAAATCTCATTCCTTGTTGTTGTTTAGTATCTTCTTTTAAAATAGTTGTATTTCTAGATGTAATCCCAAGGGTTTTCTTTAAGAAAAAATCATTATTAAGTGATTTTTCCATGTTTTTATACATTTTTAATTCTTCTTTGAAATCAAGAAGTTCTGCTGATACAACCCCATTTTTATTTTTTATTCTTTTGAATGCTATTCCAAATGTAACGTTCGGCTTGTTAGAGTCGACTCTATTCATTATTACTCCCTTTTATATATCGGCAAAATATGTGTGATAGTGTAATTTAAAAGAGCCTTGTTATGTTTCAAACAAGGCTCAAAATACTGTTTATCTATAGTGAGCGAACGCTTTGTTAGCTTCAGCCATTTTGTGAGTATCTTCACGTTTTTTGCAAGCTGAACCTTGTCCATTTGAAGCGTCCATTAACTCATTAGTTAATTTATCAATGAAAGATTTTCCGCCTCTGTTCTTAGCTGAAGCAATCAACCAAGATGAAGCGAGAGCAAATCCTCTGTCAGGTTTAACTTCGATAGGTACTTGGTATGTAGAACCACCGATACGTCTAGCCTTAACTTCCAATAAAGGTGTTGCGTTTTGCAATGCTTTTTGGAATACTTCGATAGGATTATCGTTAACTCTTTCTTTAATTCTTTCCATTGTAGCATAGAATATCTTTTCTGCTAAAGATTTTTTACCACGACGCATAATTCTGTTAATGAATTTAGAAATATCTACGTTGTTGTAAATAGGATCTGGAGCAGGTATTCTTTTTTCAGGTTTTGAACGTCTAGACATTATTTCTTACCTCCCTTTTTAGCACCGTATTTAGAACGGCTTTGTGCTCTGTTAGCAACACCAGCTGTATCTAATGTTCCTCTAACGATGTGATATCTTACACCTGGAAGATCCTTTACACGACCTCCTCTTATAAGAACAACACTGTGTTCTTGTAAGTTGTGACCGATACCCGGAATATAAGAAGTAACTTCAAATCCGTTTGTTAATCTTACTCTGGCAACTTTTCTAAGTGCTGAGTTTGGTTTTTTAGGGGTTGTTGTGTAAACCCTTGTGCAAACTCCACGTCTTTGAGGACAATTCATCAAAGCTGGAGATTTTGTTTTGTCTGTTAGTTTCTTACGTTCTTGACGTACTAACTGGTTAATTGTAGGCATAATTTCTCCTTTATTTTCTATTACATTTGCAAACTCACTATCTTTCCAGGAACCCTTACTTATTCCGGTAGTGTTTGCCATCTGCTTTTAGCCGTCAAATCCAGCACGAAAATTTCGACTAAAGCGTAATTATATCTAACTACATACATAATTCATTGTCAATTGAATTGTTAAGTATTATCTCTAATATTGAGGGTGAAGAAGGTTATTATTTTGACAATTTTTTTTGTATGAAAATTTTTTGTCAAAAATAGTCGCAAAACCTTGTAAAATCTATAAAAAATCATTAAATATCATCTAAATGGACTATGACATAACATGCTCAATATGAAATAATATTATTGGGATTATAGTCTTAAAATAACTAGATCTCGGGGAAATATTAAGAGTTGCTACAAGGTTAAAATTTGATTAAACTAAGTTTGGAAAAATTTAGCATAATTTTTCGCACGCTTCTAATTATAGTTTTGTGCTTGATTTTTGGCGGCTCTATTACCTTTGCAAACTCTTATGAAAATAGTATCCAACACTTGTTATCAGATGATTGTAGCACATCTGTATTATTAGCAGATGCAACTGAAACTTTACCTCAATTAAATCAATCAACAGAAATTATTAGAGATTTTACATTTAATGACTCTGAAAATGTTACTTTAGAAGAAAATATGGGAACAACGTCAAGTGGTATTTTTTCTGTCAATGGTGTTTCTTCTGAAGAAAATAGTATTGTTTTCAACAAATTCTCAGGATTTGTTGTTTCAAAGATTCAAACAACTCTTAATATAAACAACGTCACAATCTCTGGTGCTGAATCAGCAATTGGTTCTGCTATTTACAATACAGCATCAGATTCGGAAATTAACATAAACAATGTTAGTTTCGAAAGCAACTCAACACTATCACAAACTGATGCATTAGGTGGTGCAATATACAGTAATGGTAAATTGACACTTACTAATACATCATTTATTGGTAACTCTGCAACTACAACAGGTGATTCAGCGGGAGCGAAAGGAGGTGCAATATATGCAAAAAATTCTATCCAAATGATTGCGGATAGTGATAATGTTGTAATTGTAGATAATTTTACCCAAACTTCAGATGGCACAAAGGAGAATAATGCAATTTATATTGATAATTCTTCTGCAACTCTTAATATCAGTGCCATCAACAGTGGTACTTTTGCTATTAGTGATAGTATCAATGGTGCTACTGGTTATAAAGTATCAATGACTGGTGATGGAACTGGTCGAATTGGTTTATTTGATTCTATCTATAATGCAAATATATCTGTATCAAATGTAGATATATCTTTTGCTGATGGAAAAATAACTGACCATCAATTGGATAATCTTAATATTGGAAGCAATGTTAACTTTATTATTAATGCAGATTTGGCAAATGGTATTGCAGATGCAATAATATCACCAAATTCTACTGGTACAATTAGTATTTCAGAAATTAATATTATATCAGGTTCAACAGATAGTAGTGTAAAACTTCAAGTTATTAAAAATAGTAATAATCTTACATTGAATATTGATAAGGTATCATCAAAACTTGCGACAACTCTTCAATCTACAATGTATAACGATTCTATTTTAGCTGACTCTATTACATTAGGTACAACTGATAGAGAAAATGATAGTATTATTATTTCTGGTTGGAAAGATGTACTTTATGAAATGGTTCATGATACTAACCCAACTCATATGTTGAAAAATTTCATATTCAATACACCTACCGAATATGTCTTAACAAAAGATTTGGGTGAAATGCCACAAGAATCAATTCTTTCTATATATAATCTTTCAGGTGCAAAATATGGTGTTATCAATGCAAATGAACATTCTATGTTTGAATTGGTTAATCCAATTGCGAGTGTTAATTTAAAAAATATCTTGATTAAAAATGCAAAAACTGATAAGAACGGTTCTGTTGCTTATTTGGACAATACGACTTCAAGTTTTAATGCTACCAATTCTATGATTACATCAAATAAAGCAGAAGGTGATGGTGGTGCTATTTATGCTAAAAGTGGTACTTTATCATTAAGAAATTCTACAGTATCTGAAAATACATCTTCTGGTAATGGTGGTGCATTATATGTTACAGATGATGCACAAGTTGAAATTGTTAATGTTGATTTTAAGTCTAATACAGCAAATGGTTATGGTGGTGCTATTTATGCTAATAAAGATGTAACTGTTAGTGCTGAAAATGGTTCATCAACTTTTGATGGAAATAAAGCAAATGGTGAAAGTAATGCAATTTATGCTACATCAGATGCAACAGTTACATTAAATGCTCGAAATAACGGTACTATCAATATGAATGATAAGATTTCTGGTGAACAAGGTTACAAATTAAATATTACAGGCAACTCTAAAGGTAATGTAAATCTAAATAATAATGTATCTAATGCTAATGTAACTTTGTCTGGTACAAATCTTAATCTTGCAAAAGATAATTTGTTGAAAGGTAATGAGTTTAATGCAAGAGGTGGTAATTTAAATCTTATCAATGGTGAAATTGGTAATACTGATTTTAGTAAATTAACAACCGGTGGTGGTACTACTAAAGTTGGTGTAGATGTTGATTTAGCAAATAAATCTATGGATAGGGTTACTGCTGATTCTTATGGCAAAATGAATGGTACACTTAATGTTAACAAAATGAATTTGTTATCAGATTCCAAAGAATCTACTGTAAAAATTAAGTTTGCAGATTCACCATTGAAAGACCATGTAAAAACATCATTAAAGACTGTTACTTATTCAAGAGTGTATAAATATCTTGTTTCATATAGTAAGAGTGATGGATATTTTTCTTTTACAAGAGGTGGTGGAACAGATGCTTCATCATTTAATCCTGCAATTTTACCATTAGGTATTGCTCAACAAACTGCATATATGAATGAACTTCAAAATTATCAATCTGCAATGTATCATTCAGATACTTATATGATGCTTCCTAAAAAAGTTCGTATGGCTGGTAATAATGACAGTCGTTATGCTGTTGATTTTGATGATATTGAAGGTGAAACATTTATTGAAAAATACTTGGCAATTCCAGAAGAAATAAAAAGTATATGGGTTCGTCCTTATGCATCTTTTGAACATATTCCATTGAAAAATGGACCAACAGTATCAAGTATGAATTATGGTACAGTCTTTGGTGGTGATAGTAATATGATTGAACTTTCTCACGGATTTAAGGCTGTATATGGTGGATATGTTGGTTATAACGGTAATACAACAAGTTATAGCAATGTTAATTCACTTCAACAAGGTGCTGTAATTGGTGTTACAGGAAACCTTTATAAAGGCAATTTCTTTAATACTTTGACTGCAAACGTTGGTTGGATGATTAATGATTCTGATACAGAATATGGTTCTGATACTATGCATATTATTATGTCAGGTTTTGCTGATAAGATGGGTTATAATATTGAGGTTAATTCTGGTAAAGTTATTATTCAACCATCGTTAATGATGGGGTATACATTTGTGTATGCTTCTGATTATACAACCTCAAGTGGTATTAATATAGAATCGGATCCGTTATATGTTGTACATTTTGCTCCTGGATTGAAGGTTATTGCGAATTTGGCAAATGGTTGGCAACCTTATGCAACATTTACAATAATGTGTAATTTTATAGATAAAACTAATTTTACAGCAAGTACTATTAGATTACCTCAAATGTCTATAGATCCTTATGTTGAATATGGTATTGGTATTCAAAAACGTTGGCAAGATAAATATTCAGGATTCGCTCAAGCGACTGTTAGAAATGGTGGTAGACGTGGTGTTGCTTTGTTATTCGGATTTAGATATATGTTTGGTAAGATTATTAGTAGAGAACATTTTGTTGTTCGTGAAAATTTAGGTAAAAAGAAAACATTATTTAAAGAAAGAAAAGAACCAGAAATTGAAATTGGTTCATTAACACCTAATGATAAAAATAAAACAAAACCATCAACACCTGTTGCTGAACAAAATGGTAAATCTAAATTTAGATTTAGTGTTATTGACGGCTTGAAAAAGGTATCTAGAATTATATTCTTTAAATATAACACTGATGTATCTGCAAAAGTTGTTACTGATGTATATCCTGATGGTGTTATTATGACGACCTTAAAAGGTATGGATACAACAGGCAAAAATAAAAATAATATGTCTTCTGAATTTAAAGATAAAGATTTGGTAGGCAGACCTCGTTTTACAGAATCTAATATGCAAAATCGTTCTGTTGAAGATTTGGTAAAACCTCAACAACCAAAACAAAACAGTAAGAAACAACAAACAAAACCAGTGGAAAAACAAGTTGTGAAACCACAAGCACAACAAACAAAACCAGTGGAAAAACAAGTTGTGAAACCACAAGCACAACAAACAAAACCAGTGGAAAAACAAGTTGTGAAACCACAAGCACAACAAACAAAACCAGTGGAAAAACAAGTTGTGAAACCACAAGTACAACAAACAAAACCAGTGGAAAAACAAGTTGTAAAACCACAAGTACAACAAACAAAATCAGTGGAAAAACAAGTTGTAAAACCACAAGTACAACAAGTAACAACATCTATTCCTGCGACTGTAATAAAAGCACCAAAACGTAATATTGAAATTATGCCAATAAATGTTGTTAACAAAAAGAATTTGTATTTAAACCAAAATAATTGTTCTAAACCTGAAAAGGTTCAATCATACGATGATTATTCCGTAGAGGTAATCAAATTTAATTTTTAACCTTGACAAACAGTTGTAAAGGATTTTACAACTGCTTGTTTCCCCTTTTAACTCGGTAACCAATCCGAGTTTTTTTTGTTTGTTAATCTATATTAAATGTAGGATATTTTTTATTGGCATGTTGCATGATGTGTTATATATTCTATATAATGGGTTTAAAATAGGACTTATATATATGAGAAAGAAATACAATACCCTGCTTGTGATACTATCACTATTGTCACTTCAAACGTGTAATTATGCATCTTTGAGTGATTTTAATTTGCTAAATTTTAATGTTAATGAAAACCTTATATCAATGAATTATGATGCAATTAATGAGTTTGTTTTATTCGATATAGATGCGAATGCTCTTATTGCAAGTGTTGTTGATAAAGATTTTTCCTTAGATAAAGATATTGATATTGAATCTAAAAAACGATTAAGACCAAAAGCAAATATTTTAAATGGTTTTAAAGTAGAAGATTCGCATTCAAAATGTGTTGAAAAAGTTATTCAACCAAAATTGAAAAAACATCGTTTCAAAAATGTTGAAGTTGTTGCTGATGATTCTGAAAATTTAGATATTGATAAAGTTGAAAATATTAAAGAATTAACTAAAAAACGTAAATCTCAAAAAATTGCGAAGGCTAAAGATGATAAACGTATAAGTTGGTTTAGTTTTAAACGCAAAAATAAAACAGAAACAGTTGCTAATAGTAATGTTGATAGAACTAGTGAATTTACGAACTTTGGTATTATTGATGATGCGGTATTGAGTTCAGCTAATGTTGATATTGATTTATCTCAACCATCTAAAGTTTCAAAAACTAAAGAAAATGTTGTGAGTCATAAAGTTGAAACTCATCAAAAAAATATTAGTAAACAAGAAATAAAAATAACTGAAAATTCTAATATTAAAAAAGAAGAGATTATAGAAACTGTATCAGAACCGAAGGTAAAAGAAGAACAGGTTGTAGCAAATTCTGAACCTGTTGATACACTTAAAGAACAAAAAAATGTAAGTGAAGTATCTGATGCTAAATCAAATGATAGTGTAAATTCATTTGATAATGATAATTTTGATATTGATTTAGATAATAATTTGCCTAATAAAAATATTAAACAAAAGGCAGAAAAACCAGTTAAGGTAGCAAAGGTTCACGAAGAAAAAGTTAAACCAGTTAAAGTAGCAAAAGTTCATGAAGAAAAGGTGAAACCTGTTAAGGTAGCGAAAGTTCAAGAAGAAAAAGTTAAACCAGTTAAAGTAGCAAAAGTTCATGAAGAAAAGGCGAAACCTGTTAAGGTAGCAAAGGTTCACGAAGAAAAAGTGAAACCAGTTAAGGTAGCAAAAGTTCATGAAGAAAAGGTGAAACCAGTCAAGGTTGCTAAGGTTACAGAACCAAAGGTAAAACCAGTAAAGGTTGCTAAAGTAGCAGAACCAAAGGTAAAACCAGTAAAGGTTGCTAAGGTAGCAGAACCAAAAGTGAAACCTGTCAAGGTTGCTAAGGTTACAGAACCAAAGGTTAAACCTGTCAAGGTGGCGAAAGTTAAAGAACAAAAACAGCAAGAATTTATAAATGTTGGATTGTTAAACAATGCAGTACTTAGTTCTGCTAGTGTTGATGTTGATTTAAATAAACCATCAACAAAAAAGGTTGCTAAATCTGAAAAAGTGAAACCAGTTAAAGTAGCAAAAGTTCACGAAGAAAAAGTGAAACCTGTTAAAGTAGCCAAAGTTCATGAAGAAAAAGTAAAACCAGTTAAGGTAGCAAAAGTTCACGAAGAAAAGGTTAAACCAGTTAAAGTAGCCAAAGTTCATGAAGAAAAGGTGAAACCTGTTAAAGTAGCGAAAGTTCACGAAGAACGAGTGAAACCTGTCAAGGTGGCAAAAATCCATGAAGAAAAAGTGAAACCAGTTAAAGTAGCCAAAGTTCATGAAGAACGAGTGAAACCAGTTAAGGTAGCAAAAGTTCGTGAAGAAAAAGTGAAACCTGTTAAGGTAGCGAAAGTTCAAGAACCAAAGGTAAAACCAGTTAAGGTAGCGAAAGTTCATGAAGAAAAAGTGAAACCTGTTAAAGTAGCGAAAGTTCACGAAGAACGAGTAAAACCAGTTAAAGTAGCGAAAGTTCACGAAGAACGAGTGAAACCAGTTAAAGTGGCGAAAGTTCATGAACCAAAGGTTAAACCAGTAAAGGTTGCTAAGGTAGCAGAACCAAAGGTAAAACCTGTTAAAGTTGCGAAAGTTAAAGAACAAAAACAGCAAGAATTTATAAATGTTGGATTGTTAAACAATGCAGTACTTAGTTCTGCTAGTGTTGATGTTGATTTAAATAAACCATCAACAAAAAAGGTTGCTAAATCTGAAAAAGTGAAACCAGTTAAAGTAGCAAAAGTTCACGAAGAAAAAGTGAAACCTGTTAAAGTAGCCAAAGTTCATGAAGAAAAAGTAAAACCAGTTAAGGTAGCAAAAGTTCACGAAGAAAAGGTTAAACCAGTTAAAGTAGCCAAAGTTCATGAAGAAAAGGTGAAACCTGTTAAAGTAGCGAAAGTTCACGAAGAACGAGTGAAACCTGTCAAGGTGGCAAAAATCCATGAAGAAAAAGTGAAACCAGTTAAAGTAGCAAAAGTTCATGAAGAAAAGGTGAAACCTGTTAAAGTAGCAAAAGTTCATGAAGAACGAGTTAAACCAGTTAAAGTAGCAAAAGTTCATGAAGAAAAGGTGAAACCTGTTAAAGTAGCGAAAGTTCATGAAGAACGAGTTAAACCAGTCAAGGTAGCAAAAGTTCATGAAGAAAAGGTGAAACCAGTTAAAGTAGCAAACGTTCATGAAGAAAAGGTGAAACCTGTTAAGGTAGCGAAACTTCAAGAACCAAAGGTTAAACCTGTCAAGGTGGCAAAAGTTCATGAAGAAAAAGTGAAACCAGTTAAGGTAGCGAAAGTTCAAGAACCAAAAATAAAACCAGTAAAGGTTGCTAAGGTAGCAGAACCAAAGGTTAAACCTGTTAAGGTGGCGAAAGTTCACGAAGAACGAGTTAAACCAGTTAAAGTAGCAAAAGTTCACGAAGAAAAGGTGAAACCTGTTAAAGTAGCGACAGTTCATGAAGAACGAGTTAAACCAGTTAAGGTTGCTAAGGTTACAGAGCCAAAAGTTAAACCAGTTAAGGTTGCTAAGGTTACAGAGCCAAAAGTTAAACCAGTAAAGGTTGCTAAGGTTACAGAACCAAAGGTAAAACCGGTAAAGGTTGCTAAGGTAGCAGAGCCAAAAGTAAAACCAGTAAAGGTTGCTAAGGTAGTAGAGCCAAAAGTAAAACCAGTAAAGGTTGCTAAGGTTACAGAACCAAAGGCAAAACCAGAAAAATATATAAAACCTGTTAATAGAACAGTATATGTACCTGAAACACAAATTAATCGTATTGAAGTGATAGAAACACCTGCTAGAAGTTCATTTGAACTAATGCAAAGTCGATTACCACTAACAAGACGACCATTTGATGAAGATGAAATATAATTATATATAAATAAAAAAGGATAGACGATTTGTCTATCTTTTTTTTGCAAAAAAAAAAACCACTCTCAAATGAGCGGTTTGGAATTTTTTGTGTAATTCCTCGTGTGTAGAAGGTTAGTGTGTGTAGGTTGTGTGTGTATGAAAGGTTTGTTTAAATCTTATTTATGTCTCGTACTTATATAAAGTATTTTAGTATATACAAATTGCATACTATGTATATTTTATTTACATAACTTTACATAAATGTCTTGAATGCCAATAATAATAAGAATTATATATTTTGATTCTTGTTATTATATACATATATTTATGTTGATTGATTTAAAAAAATTAGTTATCACTAATTTTTTGTATTAAAAATTTCATCATTAATTCTGTCTGTAAGATTGTTATAATCTTTTGATACAGTTGGAACAATTGCTTTTTGTGCTGTTTTTAGGAATAAGTATGAGTGAGCAGGCATGTTAGAATTAAATGTTTTTGATGTCGCTATATCAATTCTTGCTGGAACAATTAAACCGTCACGTGTCATTTTATCGATATTTTGTTTATTAGATAAAAATAGTACAAATTTTATTGCAATATCTTTGTGCTTGGAGGATTTAGAAACTGCCCAACCAGATGCATCACAAGGTACTGAATACTTTGGAAAGTTTACAATATCCCAATCGAATTTTGCACATTCTCTATATTTAGGTACTAGCCATCTGCCTGATAAATGCATTGCAATTTGTCCATCTAAGAACATCTGAGCAAGTGTTTTGCTGCCTATTTGTGACGGAACAGGTGCTATATGGTATTTATATGCCATATTTTTGTATGTATTTATTCCTAGTTGAGAATTTGTGTTATTTGAGATATTTGTACCATTTTTTGATAAAATACCACCACCGTAATAGTATATATATGGCATTGTGTAATATAATAAAGGTTCATAACTTATGCCATATACAGAAGTATTTTTGAATTTGTTGGCAGTTAATATCATTTCATCAAGAGTCCAATTCTCGTTTGGAAAAGGAACATTATATTTTTTGAAAAGAGTTTTGTTGTAATATATCATCAATGTTGAAATATCACGTGGTATTGCATATATTTTGTTGTTATAACTTAATGCTTCAAGTGCTTTGGGATAAAAATTATTTTGATTTATATCTTTTGAGAGATCTTCCAAGTAGTTTGAATATATTGGCAAATTTAGATTATTTATGAAAATAACATCAGGAGCAAGGTTTGATGCAAATAATAGATGCAATTTTTGAAAATAATCTTGTGGAATGTGTATAAGTTCAATTTTAACATTCGGATTATTGCGTTCAAATTCAGTAATGATAGGTTTTATTATTGCTATTTCTGATGCTGAACCCCATGTTGAAAATTTAATAATTGTAGTTTTATCGTTTTTTAAACTACAACCAGATAGAATTACACAAAGACATAGCACAAGAAATTTCTTTATCATAAATCAAGCAGCCTGTTCATTGAAGTAGGTGTTACTTCAATAACCATCTTGTTTCTACCAATTCTTACAAGGTATCTTGTAGAATCTTTTAATTTTTCTGTTTGTTTGAGAATGATGTTTCCATTAACAATTTCATCAAATTTCTTGATTACAAAGTAATCATCATTTATATGGCCAACAAGAGATGAGAAGTTTTCATAGTTAACAAGATATAAACCTGTGTTATCATTGATTTTTGCTTCTGTAAGCATTGTTAAATCGTCATCATTTTGTTGTTCAGATGTTTGTTCTGAATTATCAGTTGTTTGAATAGGTTCTGTAGTTGTATCATTGTTAATATTTGTATTTTGAATAACGTTATTAACTTGTTGTACTGAATTTGCTGTTGATGATGCAACTTGTTCTATTTGTGTAATTTCTTGTTGAACTGGTGTTTTTATTTCAGGTTTAACTTCAATTTTTTCTAAGTTATTTTTTTGTTTTGAATCTTCGGCAATGAAATCAAATATTTCATCAGCAGGTGTTTCTTCTGGTAAACCGTTAGCATTATTTTCTGCCATCGATTGAATAACTAATTCATCAAAGAAATCTTTGTCATTAACTCCAGCAAAATCTGATAAATAACCATCTGGCGTGTATTGAGTTGCTGGAACTTGTTGAACAGGCTCTGTTACGGCTGGTGCAACTGGTGGCATAGGTGTAACAGGTGGTTGAACAGGTGGTTGAACAGGTTCATTTTGTACTTCAACTGTTTCTTGAGGTTCTTCTTTTTCTTCATCTTTAACAATTGGAGTTATTTCTTCTGTAGGTTCTTTTACATCTTCTTCAAAATCGTGTTCAAAATCATCATTTTCAAAATCATTTGTGAATTGTTCATCAGAAATTATTTCAGGTTCAACCGGTTCAACATCTTCATTTATTGATTCTTGTTGAACATCATTTTGAGCAATTTGATTAGGAATAGATTGCATTTCTTGAACAGATTGTTCAAATTTTTCATATTGTGCTTTGTGTAATTGTTCTTCATGGAATGTTGGAGTTGGTTCGTCAACTTGGTTCAACATTTCTTCAAAACTGTTAAATGATGGATTTTGATTTTGTTGACTTTGTGGAATATTTTCAACATTGTTGTATGTTGGTGCTGGATTGTAGTTGTATTCATCTTCTTTTTTGAATGATTTTTGAATACGTTTATTGATACGTTTGTCTAATCCAAGAATAATCATTATCACTATTACTGGGAATGTTATTGCACTTGCTAATAGTAACAATTTCCATAAATTAATATTTTGATAATCTTTGATAACAGCCTTAATATTTTCTATTATAGATAGTTTATCATCATTCATTTCTTGAATGGCTGGTTTCTTCTTTTTAACTTTCTCATTTTGATTATTTTGAATATTTTGGATATTTTCTTTAATTTCTTTATTCAAAATTTCGTCGTTTGAATTTTGTGTATATTGAGCATTCTTATCAGTTTTTATTTCTTGCTCTAATATATCGATAGGTTGAGTTTGTTTTTTTGTTATAGGTTTTGATGTTTTTTGAGCAGCAATTTGTTTAGCCTTAGCCTCTTGCTGAGCCTTTTGTTGAGCAGCCTTTTGAGCAGCAATTTGTTTAGCCTTAGCCTCTTGCTGAGCCTTTTGTTGAGCAG
>ERZ1034925.214-NODE-214-length-31262-cov-16.357260_pt1 | contig 31262 bp, 54 predicted proteins | sample MGYA00520687_ERZ1034925 | MGnify/ENA primary metagenome ERZ1034925 (study PRJEB33766, sample SAMN09781758) | gut metagenome | biome: gut microbiome | host: Homo sapiens | place: Madagascar | study: EMG produced TPA metagenomics assembly of the PRJNA485056 data... | reverse complement strand
TTACAACATCCAGCGCCAGAAGCTCATGGACGACGCCCAGAAGCTGCTGGACGAAAGCAAGACCGCAGAGGCGCAGGCCAAGATGAAGGAAGTCGAGGCCCTCGACGCCAAGTTTGAGGAGGAAGCCAAGATCCAGGCGAACCTCAACGCGCTTGCAGGCCAGAAGGTTGCGGCACCGGCTGCGGCAGCGCAGTCCGTCGACCTGTCCGGCCAGAAAAAGGCCGAAGACGTGATCAACCGCTACGACACCCCGGAGTACAAGGTGGCCTTTATGAACTACGTGCTAAAGGGCACGCAGATCCCGCAGGAGCTGACCAACGCGGACGCGAACACGAAGACCTCCGACGTCGGCGCGGCCATCCCGACCACGACGCTGCAGAAGATCTACGAGAAGATCGAAGCGACCGGCATGATCCTGCCGCGCGTGACGCACACCTCCTACAAGGGCGGCGTGACCGTCCCGACCAGCTCGGCCAAGCCGACGGCCTCCTGGGTTGCCGAGGGCGCAGGCTCCGACAAGCAGAAGAAGGCGATCGGCTCCATCACGTTTGCCTACCACAAACTGCGCTGCGCGATCTCCATGTCGCTCGAAGTGTCCATCGTAACCTACCCGATGTTTGAAACGCAGTTCGTCGCGAACGTAGCGGAAGCGATGGTCAAGACGGAGGAGCAGTCCGTTATCAGCGGATCCGGCTCCGGCCAGCCGAAGGGCATCACCAAGGAAACCGTCGTGACCGGCCAGAACATCGACATTGCCGCCGCAACGACCGCGCTGACCTACAAGGATCTCACCGCAGCCGAGGCGGCGCTGCCGCAGGCCTACGACGCGGGCGCGGTATGGTGCATGACGAAGAAAACGTTCTTCGAGCAGATCGTCGGCATGGTCGACAGCGACGGTCAGCCCGTCGCCCGCACCAACTACGGCACGAACGGCAAGCCGGTTTATTCACTCTTTGGCCGCGAGGTCGTCCTCGTCGGCGACTATCTGCCGTCCTTTGCCGCAAGCGTGACCGCAGACACGATTTTTGCCTTTATCTTCGATTTCAAGGACTACCTCTGGAACGAAAATCTGGGCATGACTTTCCGCCACTACACAGACAACGAGACCGACGACGAGGTGACTGTCGCGCTGGCACTTGTCGATGGCAAGTGTGTCGACACGAATAGCCTCGTCACGCTGACCAAGAAGAAAGCCTGACGGCGCGCGGCCAACAGGGAGGGATAACCAATGGCTTTGATCAACGTTGCAAAAACCGCCCTGCGGCTGACCACAAACGCCCTTGACGACGAGCTAAAAGACGAGATTGACGCCTGCCTCATGCGCCTGCACCTTGCGGGCGCAGAGGGAGCGGACGAAGATCCGCTGGTAAAGGACGCCGTCCGCGCCTACGTCCGCTGGCAGCATGATTTCTGCGGACGCGGCGAGGAATGGAAGACCTGCTTTGCAGATATCCGCGACGCCATGGGACTCTCGGACGATTACCGGGCAGTCCCGGCCAGCGGCGGAACAGGAGGCACGTGCTGTGATCTTTGATACGCAAATCACGCTGCGCCTGCTCTCCTACCCTATCGTAAACGGCCAGACGGCGGAAAAGCTCGAGCGGGAGACCACCGTCTGGGCTGCCCGCAAATCCGTCAACCGCGCCGAGTATTACCAGGCCGCGCAAGCCGGCAAGCGCACGGACGCAATTTTCCGCATACACAGCGCGGAATACGGAGGCGAGCAGCAGCTTGTCTGCGGCTCCGACGTCTTTGACGTCGTCCGCAGCTACGGGCAGGAAACAGAGGAAATCGAGCTGACCTGCAAACGGAGGGACGGCGCATGATGATCTATGAGGCGCTATCAAGCCTGAGCGTTCCGGTCTGCCACCCACCCTATAAGGGCGCGGAGGAAACCTACATCACCTATCAGCTGCTCGGCCAGTCCGGGCAGCTCTACGCCGAGGGCGGCGAGGCCGAGACCGGCGTGCAGTACGCCGTTTCCATCTTTGCCGAGGGCTTTGCCGCCGGGCTTTTAACGCGCGTAAAAGCCGCGCTGGAGGCCGCTGGCTACATCGTAACCATCGACATGGAAACCTACGACAAGGAAACAGGCCGAACGCAGATCGCGCTCATCGCCGAAACGGAGGGCGCGGAATATGGCTAAGATCTCGTTTTCAGGCACGGATGAGCTCGTGGCGACGCTCCAAAAGGCAAACGCATTTGACGACGAAACGCAGCAGGAACTTTTATACGCCGCCGGGGATATCATCGTCGAGGAACTGCAAAATGCCGTCCGGGCGAGCGGGTTCCGCACGGAAGCCTACGCCTCCAGCGTGAAATACCGCAAAACCATCAAGCAGGACAAAAACGGAGATCCGTATATCACCATCACGGCAGTCGGCAAAAACGAGCACGGAACGCGCAGGGCGACCGTGCTTTTTGTTTTGAATTACGGCCGTGCGAAGGAGTACGGGCAGATCACAGGAACTTATTTTTGGACAAAGGGTGTCCGCAACGCGCAGAAGCGCGTGAACGCGGAACTCGAAAAAATCCTCACACAAAAGCTGAAAGAAAGGGGCTTACTGTAATGCCTAGTTTTGACTTACGCGGCATCCGGGCGGGAAAGTATAAAAACACGTCCGGCACCGTGACCTACACAGAGCCGACCGACGTCGGCGATGCCATGAGCGCGCAGCTGGAACTCAAGTTCGCCGAGGGCCGCCTGTACGCAGAATCCAAGCTTGCCGAATACATCAAGCTTGCCACCGGCGGCACGATCTCGCTGGCCGTCAAGTACCTGAAAAAGAACGCGCAAACCATGTTTTATGGCTGCACGTCCGACACCAGCAAGGAAAATCTGAAATTCTCGGCCAAGGACATCGCGAATTACGTCGGTGTCGGCTTTTACGCGCCGGATAAGATCGACGGCGTGACCAAGTACACCTGCGTGTGGGTGCCGAAGGTGCTGTTCGGCCCGCCCTCGCTGAGCTACCAGACCAAGGGCGAGAACATCCAGTTCAACACGCCGACCACGACCGGCGAATTCCTCGCAGACGACTCCGCCGACGAGCTGCTGCTCGAAACTGAAACCGTCGACACCGCAGAGGAAGCCGTCGCATGGATCAAGGGAAAGCTGGGTGAAACCTGATGGAAACGACCAAGTTCGACTTTGTAGACTACGAATTCGAGGGAAGGACCTACCGGCTCGTCTGCAACATGAATGCCGCAGCGTATGTGCAGGACGAATACGACGGCAATCTTCTGCAGGCGCTTGACCGGATCCATGGCATCAAAAGCACGCTGGCATTTCTGGCCGGCATGCTGACCGACGCCGCCGACACGCAAGGGATCAAGGACGAAAACGGGCTGCCGCTGGTATTCACCAGGAAGCAGCTGGGCCGGAAGCTCACGCTTTCGCAGACGATCGAAGCCGGAAAACTGATCTATCCGCTGGTCTGGGCGGAAGTAGTCGAGAAAAATCAGGCCGGAAAAGAGCAGAAGGAAGACGAAAAAAACTGACACCGCCGGGGAAACCGAAGCAGCTGGGCTTTGATTTCCCCGGCTTCCTCGCAATCTGGCTCTTCCGGCTGCATCTGCCGGAGCGGGATTTCTGGAAAACCATGTCCCCGCGCCGCATAACGCTCCTCCTGGACGCGCTCGAACCGCCAAAAAAGCCGGAGCCGCCGCAGGAGACGCAAAGCCTGTCGGCCTATCTGAACGGAGGCACCTAACATGCCGAACATCAATACAAAATTTACGCTTTCGGGCGAAAAAGAATACAAGCAGGCCATTTCCGAGATCGGCAGCGGCATGAAGGTGCTGGACGCTGAGATGCGGAAAGTAACGTCTGCGTATGGAAAAAATGCAGACAGCGCAAAGCTGCTAGGGCAACAGAATGACATCCTGAAACGGCAGATCTATTCGCAAACAGAAAAGATCCGATATATGCAGGAGGCTCTGAAAAATTCCGTAAAAAAAACGGGAGAATCCAGCAAAGCTACAATGGCGTGGCAGGCCAGCCTACAAAACGCAACAGCGAAACTGAACGATCTAAATAACCAGATGCGCGAAAATGAACAGCGCATGAATGGGGAGCAGGAACGCAAATACCGGGAGAATATCGAACGGCTCAGCGCAAGCATGGACGTGCTGGACGCAGAGATGCGGAAGGTATCGGCAAAATATGCGGATAACGCAGAATCAGCAGAACTTTCGGCGGCGAAAACGGACCTGCTAACCCAAAAAATAAGCCTGCAATATGACAAAATCGATAACCTGAAAGCTGGGCTCGAAGAAGCCGCAGAAAATTACGGATCAAACGCAGTGGAAACGCTGCGCTGGGAAAAAGAACTCAATAACGCGGAAGCCGAGCTTTACAAGCTGAACGGGCAGCTGAAAAACAACACAGAGCAAATAGAGGACACGACCACCGCAACCGAGGACGCCGGGCAAAGCATGGGCAACCTCGGCGACGTGGTAAACGGCCTGACGTCCAAGCTCGGTATCCAGCTGCCGGACGGCATGAAGTCCTCCATGAACGCCATGGGAAGCCTCGATACCTCTGCGATTGCCGCAGCTGGCGCTTTTGCCGCCGTCGCGGCGGCCATTGTAAAGGTTGAAAAAGCCATGATCTCCATGACGAAGGAATCTGCCGCCTTTGCCGACAACATCATCACGCTTTCCATGCAGACCGGCCAGTCGACCGAGCAGCTGCAAGAGTTTGCCTACGCAACTGAGCTGATCGACGTATCCGTCGACACCCTGCAAGGCAGCCTGACAAAGCTGACCAACAATATGCAGGATACGATGAATGGCACCGGAAACGCAAAGGCGTCCTTTGAGGCGCTGGGTGTCTCCGTAACCAATGCCGACGGCAGTATGCGCAGCGCGAACGACGTTTTTTATGAGACGATAGACGCGCTCGGGCAGGTAAAAAACGAAACCGAGCGGGACGCAATGTCCATGGACATTTTTGGCCGCTCGGCGCAGGATTTAAATCCACTGATTATTCAGGGCTCAAAAACTCTGAAGGAGTACGCAGACGAGGCGCACAACGTCGGGTATGTGCTCGACGACGAGGCGCTTTCTGCCCTCGGCGCGGTCGACGACGCCTATCAGCGCCTGCAAAAGACGCAGGAAGGCGTCAAAAACCAGCTGTCCGCCGAATTCGCCCCGTACCTCGAAGAATTCTACGGCGACGTGACCACCATGGTAAAGGACGGCGGCAAGGCGCTCAAGGACTCCGGCATTGTCGACTCGTTCGGCATGCTGCTGGATACCGTCGGAGATATCCTGAACCCCATGTCCGACTTATCCAACAACCGCGTCCCGGCGCTGACCAAAGCGCTGCAGCCCCTTGCAAAAGTCATGGCGCTCATGGCCGACGCGGCGGAACTCATCAAGGGCGTAGTAAACATCTCGACCGGCCACATCGGCGAGGGCTGGGGGCAGCTGACGCACGCGCTTGGCTTTGGCTATTCCAGCGGCAACGGCAACAACTACCAAAATCTGCTCGATAGCTACACAGCGCAGCAGTGGGGGCAGAGCGCGGCAGACCTCGCCAAAGCCTACGAGGACGCGATTGCCCGCGGCGACCCATCCACCATCGGCATCACAGAGGACGAATGGGTTCGCCGCTATCTGGGCGGCAACGCCGCCGGAACGGACAACTGGCGAGGCGGCTGGACGCGGGTGAACGAAAACGGCCTTGAGCGGATCTTCCTGCCGTCCGGATCGCGCATCCAGACAGCCAGCGAAACGCGCTACACCTCCGGCGATACCTACAACACCACCGTCTACGTTGATCATGTGGACGGCCTCGACACCATCCTCCGCATCGCCAAAAACGCACGCATCACAGCCAGAATGGGGGCGAAGTAAATGCCGACGTTTAAAATGGCAGCAAACGGAATGACAGCGGTATCAGCAGAATTTCCGGATAAAAACTACAGCAATCTCACAGAGTTTACATTCGGACAAACACCATTCTCAGATATGAGCGTAGTGAACGCGGACTGCGCCTACGTGTCATTTGCAAAGCCAACTGGGACAGAAAAGTACAAGAAAATCAGATCATTTGTACTGCATATTTTTGCAACACCGCTAGAGCTGGTAACATCGAGCAGCGGGGCCGCGTCAATTCAGATTTACGCAATAGGAACAGCCGAACAAAAAAACATCAGTGAAATCACAAAAAACAACCAACCTGCGCTTGCTGGCGTCGGAGAACGAGCAACAAAGGCTGTGACGGCCACAGGAACAACAACAGAAGTTGCGCTAGAGTGGAAAGAAAATTCACAAACAATCCACTACTACGGGCTCCAGGCGCTGAGAAACGGAGTGTGCACATCACCCGTTCTTGGATATTCGGGGAATATAAAAGAGCGGGTAACGCTGCACGGGCCGAAGCAGTCGGGGAAAGCCCCATACATCATAGTAACATACGCAGATACAACAGCTGGATTAACTGTAAATGGGATGTCGCCGACGAATGGTGCGTATGTCGCAAGAGGAAAGGCATCCACATTCACATGGAATACCGGCTGCGACGATCTGACGCTGGAAGAGATAAAGCAAGCGTCCGCTATCTTCGAGTGGCGTATCAAGAATGGAAGCACATCAAAAACGATAAGCGTATCTGGCGCGACGACCGCTTGCACAGTCCCGGCGAACACATTCCCGTCCGGAACGCTCGAATGGCGCGTAAAGGTGACGGCAAACAGCGGCACGACAACGACGTCCACATGGCAGGAGATCACGACAACAGAAGTTACCCCGACGGCAAAGCCCGTCTCCCCTTCCGGTATCGTCATCGACGCGACAATCGTCAACCGCTTTTCATGGCAGCACATCATTTCCACCGGCACGCCGCAGAGCAAGGCCGATCTGCAATGGTCCGCCGACGGCACGACATGGAACACGCTCGCGACCGTCACCGGCGAAAATCAGTATTACGACGTTCCGGCGAACAAATTCACAAGCGGAACAAAATACTGGCGCGTGCGTACCTACAACACAGACGGCACGCCGTCAGAATGGAGCGACAAGGCAGAGTTTATCGCCATCAACGCCCCGTCCGCGCCGTCCATCGTCATACAGTCCACCGGCCCACGCCCGCGCATCACCTGGCAGACCACCGAGCAGGAGGCATACCAGCTGACGCTCTCCAACGGCTACGCCTCCGGAACGGTCTACGGCACAGAAAAGGCATGGCTCTCCCCTGTTTACCTCGCCGACGGCAGCTATACAATTCGCGTGCGCGTGCAGAACAAGTACGGCATGTGGTCCGAGTGGAGCGCGGCCGCGCTCCCCGTTTCGCACACCGAGGGCGAGGCGATCACGCTGTCGGTCGACGCAAGCCATGAGGCCGCGCTGACCTGGCAGACCGCAGGCAGCTATGATTTTTATCTGATCGAGCGGGACGGCATCGCCATTGCCCGCACCACGCAGAAGCAGTACGTCGACCACACCAGCATTGGCAGCATGACCTACCGCGTGCGCGGATGCTATACAGAAAGCGACAATTACGGCCTATCCAATTCCGACACTGTCGAAGTGCTGCCCGAGACCAACATGATCTGCGATCTGGAAACCGGTGTCTGGCTGGAAATGCGTTTGTCCGAGACGCAGCTGCGCACGAACCGCGCAAGCTTCAGCGCGGGCGTGTCGACCGTCCATTTGGCCGGACTTGCCTACCCCGTCGAGGAGCGAAGCAAACAGCGCGACCGCGCCATTTCCGTCGCCTGCGCGTATCCGCACAGCCAGCGGGCCGCCGCCCTCGCGCTGGAGGCCCTTGTGGGCCGCCTCGTCTGCCTCAAGGACCATTACGGAAATATGGCCATCGGTACGCTTCCGTCGCTGGAGAGCAACATCGACGAGTTTATGCGCCGCTACGCCTTTACCGTCTCGCACACCAGCCGGGAGGAGGCGATCACCCTTGACCCGTGACGTAAGCTACCGCATCGACGTGCTCCGGAACGGCGCGCCCATCACGCAGCTGCAATGGGACACCGGCAGCCCACCGCAGATCATGAGCGACCGCGCCGCGAACATCCACGGCACGCTCAAGGGCAGCTTTCTTCCCAATGCCGTAGCGGCGTGGGAATCGGACGAGCTGCGGCCATGGATCATCGTAAACGGGACGGAGCACTCTCTCGGCATCTATCAGGCCGCGACCGTCAGCCAAAAAGGCAGCGCGGGCAGCACGCGCGTAGAGATCGAAGCATACGACCGCTGCTGGCGCGTGTATACGCAAAAAACCGAGACGATCCTGCATCTTGCCGCTGGCTCGTCGTACATCACCGAGATCCGCAAGATGCTGACAGACTGCGGCATCTCGCTCGTGATCGCAACGCCGAACGCCGCTGTGCTGGCCACAGACCGCGAAGACTGGCCGATTGGAACAAGCTATCTGACAATCGTGAACGCGCTGCTGTCCGAAATCAATTACGAAAGCCTCTGGTTTGACGCCGACGGCGTGTGCCGCCTAGAACCGTATCAGGAGCCGTCCGCAGCAATCATCGACTGGCGATACGGCGCGACAGACCTGTTTCTCCCGGAGAAGCATCCGGGGCAGGACTGGTCGGACGAAACGGATATTTTTGACGCGCCGAACGTATTCATTGTGACCTGCAACAACCCGGACATGGACGCGGCCATGGTGGCGACGGCCGTCAACGACAATCCGGCCTCCAAGAAATCCACATTCAAGCGCGGCATGCGCATAACCTCCGTCGAGCGGGTGGACAACATCGCCTCGCAGGACGAATTGCAGGCCTACGCCGACAAGCGCCGCAACGAATCGCTGCTTGCTACGCGCGCCATTACATTTTACACGCTCAACGAGCCGGGGCACGGCGTCGGCGATATCCTGGCCCTGACGCACGACGAGATCGGCGGCATTTATCTTGAAACCGGCTGGTCGGTCACACTGCAGGCCGGAAGCCTCATGACACACTCTGCAAAAAGGACGGTGATCGCATAATGGAGGGCATCAACAGCCTGTTTGTGACGAATATCGAGATGCCGGACGAGAATCTGCCGGAAGCCTTTCTTGCGACCGTCGGCGCGGTCTACGAAGACGGCCTGTCCCTCATTTTGGAGGGGCAGACCGAGGCCACGACGAAGCATTACAAATGCAACACGTCGGCCACCTTCGCAGCAGGCGACCGCGTCAAGGTCGCGCGGATCTCCGGCAGTTATATCGTCGAGTACGTCGTAGGCCCGCCAGGCAGCGGCGGAGGAACAACGGAAACACCATACGCGCTGCAGCGTGGAGATAACGGGATCTACGTTGCCCCAAACAAAAATATGCTGCTGCCGATGGCGGTACCGATGACGTTCGGAGCGTACAACCAATATTTTGGTTCAATGTATGGGCGTGCGATATATCTGTGCTATAACGCCGCAACCAGAGGCGTTATAGACGTAACAAGCACAGGAAAAATCCGCGTAAACGGAACGACGATAGGCTAGGAGGCGAAATAACATGATCCAGATCCACATAAACAAAGCCTGCGCGCATCTGTGCTCGCCGCCGGAGCTTCTGACGGCGGGCATGGCGAAGGCCGTCAGCGTCGAATTCGCGTTTTCATCCGACTGGGACGGGCTGACGAAGACCGCCGTCTTTACAAACGGCAGGGCGACCATCGACGTACTCCCGGCCAAATGGGATGGCGATACCGTGACCGTCCCGCCAGAGATTCTCGCCGTGGCGGGGCGCTATGCCCGCGTCGGCGTGTACGGCACGAACGCCTCCGGCGTCGTGCTGCCGACCGTCTGGGTATCGCTTGGCAAGGTGCAGCCTGCGGCGGAGCCGTCCGGCGACCCCTCGACTGACCCCACGCTCCCAGTCTGGGCGCAGCTGCAGGAGATTATCGGCGATCTCGCCGACCTCACCACCAAAGCCAAAAACAATCTGGTAGCCGCCATCAACGAAGCGGCGAAAACCGGCAGCGGCGGCGCTGGCTCCATCGATCTGCGCACCGCAGACGGCTACATCCAGTATTCCAACGACGGCGGCGCGACGTGGGAAAACCTGATCGCCCTCGCTGAACTCAAAGGAGGGAAGGGCGACACCGGCGCAACCGGCCCGCAGGGAGCGCCCGGCAAAGACGGAAGCCCCGGCAAGGATGGAGCCGACGGCGCGCCCGGGCAGGACGGATTCAGCCCCTCCGCCTCCGTGGCTCAAACCGGCACCGGCGCGACAATCACCATCACCGACAAAACCGGCACGACGACCGCTGAGATCAAAAACGGCAAGGACGGCGCACCGGGAAAAGCCGGCACGAACGGCAAGGATGGAGCCGACGGCGCAGACGGCACAACATTCACGCCGTCCGTCTCCGCTGCGGGCGATCTGAGCTGGACGAACGACGGCGGCAAGGCCAACCCCGCGCCCGTAAACATCAAAGGCCCGCAGGGAGCGCCCGGCAAGGATTACACCCTCACCGACGCGGACAAAACCGAGATCGCGGCAGAGGCAGCCGCAGCCATCGCCGGAACCTCCGTCCCCTCCCCCGCTTCCGCCGCCGTGGGCCAGATCGTAAGGGTCAAGGCCGTCGACGCTGCGGGCAAAATCACGGAGACGGAAGCGGTGGATCTGCCGACGGGCGGAGGAGAGGGGTGGGAGAAGATCGCAGACGTAGCGTTTACGGCGGATACCTCCGTATACGAGATTGCAAATTTTGGGGTATACCGCAAAGTCAAAGTCCTCATGCATAGGGCAGCATACGTGAGTGGATTGAACAAAAACGTATGGTTTCGCATCAATAGTCCATTGAGCGCTACGCCCGTAGCTTCTATGTATATGGCTATTAAGTATGGGTATCTGATGTGGGAGGTAAACGCAGAAGTTGATGCATTTATATATGTGAGTAGGCAGGTAGCAAACAATCCAGTTGCGCCGGAAGAGATCATAAAAACAGTAGCGATCCTTCCACCTACAGAACCAGGCAACCTGAAATTTAATATCGAGTTTGTAGATACCTCTGTGATACAAGATGGCGACACCGTAGCGGTATACGGCGTAAAAAGATAAGGAGGCCAGCACACCATGAGAATCTACGAAAATGGCACGATCCGCGAAATGACCGATGCAGAAATCGCCGCCCTGCAAGAAGCGCAGGCGCGGGCGGAGGCGGAGGAAAAGCGCAGCCCTTTATCCCTCGGCGAGGTGCAGGAGCTGCTTGTGCGGCAGCAGATCAATACGCTGGCCGTCGACGATGCGACGGCGTACCGTATGCGGGAGTTTTACCCGGAGTGGGCGGAGGGCCAGAGCTACACTGTGGGCCACAAGCTCCTGTACGGCGGCAGCCTGTACAAAGTCATTCAGGCCCACACGTCGCAAGCCGGGTGGAAGCCCGGCGTCGGCACGGAAAGCCTCTTCACCCGCATCGACGAAACCAACGACGGCACAAAGTACGATCCAATCCCCTATAACGGCAACATGGAGCTGTTGAGCGGCAAGTACTACACCCAGTCCGGGCAAACCTACCACTGCACCCGCGACACCGGCACGGCGGTCTTCCACCCGCTGGCAGAGCTGGTGGGGATTTATGTGGAGATCGTAACCATTACATAAAGGAGAAAGATCATGGACACCAAGACCATCATCGTTACCCTCGTCTGCGCCGTGCTCGGCTCGTCCGCGTTGACGGCGGTAGTAAACGCCGTCGTCAGCGCGATACAGAAAAAGCGCGGCAAGGCCACAACGCAGGAGGAGCACTTAGGCGAGATTGACAAGAAGCTCGGGAAAATGCAGGAGCATCAGAACGAGCAGTATCTGGCAATCCTCCGCCTCACGATCATGAGCGAGGAAATGCCAATGGCCGAGCGCCTGATCGCCGGAGAGAAGTATAAAAAGATGGGCGGGAACGGCGACGTGAAAAAGTTCCTGCACCAGCTGGAGGCGCAATGCGGACATAGCAGTGCGCAATAAATTGGGAGGCAGATATGCGGGTAAAAGGCAAGTGGAGCAAGGGCGAAATGGCGCGAACCATTGTTGTGTACTTGCTCCAGCTCATCACGACGGTAATTGTCTGGGCCTGCGCTCTGAAAACCGTCGCCGTCCTAATTGCAGTCATCCGCAGCCCGGAGCTCGGCGCGTCGGTCGACCTGTCCGACGTACTCGGCTTTACCGGCTGGGCAACCATCACAGAGCTTGGCCTGCTTGCCTTCAAGCGGGTTTTTGCGAAAAAAAATGAAACAGTCGAATAGCGAAAGGAGTAATTACTTATGGACTACACACAGATCATCTCGGCAGTGATCGCGCTCATCAGCGCGCTCGTTTCGGCATTTTTGATCCCGTGGCTCAAAACCAAGATCGATGCCAACAAACTGCAAACCATCAAAACATACGTAGAGATCGGCGTAAAAGCGGCGGAACAGCTGTACACCGCGACGGACGGCGAGGAAAAGAAAGCCTATGTGATCAATTTTCTGGCCGAACACGGAATCCGGTTCGACGTATCTACAATCGATCAGCTGATCGAGGCCGCCGTGCTGCAGCTGCATCACGAGTTGTACGGGAGTGAGCGGGCATGAGTATCAAAATTGGGCAGGCCAGCCTCGGCGAGACGGGCGGCCGCAACCAGCAGCCCGGCAACCAGAACGGGCGGGAGCTGAATATCTCCAACTGGTACAATGGCCGCTGGCTCGGCGTACTGCGCTACAAGAGCCGCAAAAAGGCCGAGCTGGCCGCGCAGACGTGCGAGGCGGCCATTAAGAACCCGAACATCGGCTACGACATGGACGGCCGGAACACGGCATACAAGGACGCCAGAGCCGTCGGATGGGATGTGAGCAGGATCACAAAGCCAGTGGAGACGGACTGCTCCGCGCTCATGATGCTCTGCGCCGTGGCTGCAGGCTGCGAGGCCGTCGCCGCGCTCTACAAAAAGCAGGGGAATTCCTGCACCACCTACTGTATGCTGCACGATTGGCCTGAGACGGGAGACTTCGAGTTGCTGACCGGCAGCAAGTATCTGACGACGGACGCCAATCTCCTGCGCGGCGACGTACTGGTAAGCTCGGGCCATACCGTGATGGCCCTCGAAGATGGAAAAAATGCAGAGGAGGAGACTGAGATGGTAGAAAAGAGCAAGATCATCGTGGACGGAAAGGAAGTCACCGTTGAGCGTATCCTGAAAGACGGCACGAACTACGTCAAGGTGCGCGATCTGGCCGCCGCGCTGGATCTCGAAGTGAGCAACAAGGGCAATATCGCCGTGCTGACACACAAGGAAAAGTGACCCTCCGCCGGACGGCGGGCCGAAGGGAGTGACGAAAGCATAACTGCGCGGCTGGCTCTGCCGAAGGAGCTGGAACACCTCACGCGCAGCGACTGGGAGCGCGTCACTGACGAGGGACTTTTGGACGTGATCGATCAGCAGATCGTGAGACTTTATATCGTGCGCAGGCTCCCGCAGCTGGACGCGGCCGGTGAAATCGGCATCGACCGCAAAACCATCTCCCGCCGCCTGCCGCACATCTACAACACCGCCCGCCGCCTGACAGGAGCATAACGCAAAACACCCGTGGGATTCGTCCCACGGGTGCTTTTTGTATCAGGCCCGCAGTTATCCTGCGGGCTTATTTTGTTGCATGAGCGCGTCCCAGCGGGCCCAGAGTTCGCGGTTGCAAGGTTCGCCGTGCAGCGAATTGAGAATATCGGCGACTTCTGCCGGGCTTTGATAGTACAGGACGCACGTTTCGCCGGTCTGCGTGCGCCGAAATTGCAGCTTTTTCGGCCCTGCCGGAAAATGCAAGGATACTTGCGTTAAAAGCTCAGGCTGCCCGTAAACCCGCAGCCGTGGTGTCCTGATGGGCTTGCCACGTACCTTGTGCGGCCAGAGATCAAGGCAAGCTTGCAGCTCCACCACACCGCGGCAAAATCCCTGCCAATCCGTCACGTCGGCGAGGGACGGGAGAAGATGCACCTTCGCGGATTTCACAACCCAAAAGTCTTTCTTTCCGTCTGCGCGGTGCTGGAGGTATGGCGCGGTTGGGAAAAGCTCGGCAACCGCGTCGATGTACCACCGATCAACACAGCGAACAAGAAACTTGCCGCAGGTATCAACGCCGAGCAGCATGAGGATCGCTTGCTGATAGCCGTTCATTCCCGCGTCCTCCTTGCTTGCGTTGGCCGCAATCATCAGCAGATGCGGATGAAACCATCGCTGCAAGCCTTGAGCGTGTAGCTGGTGCTGTCGTCGTGCGCGTCGGCGATCCACTCTTCTTCATCATCGTCGTACCGGATACTGTCGTAATCGACGACCAGATCGGCCATCTCCTCTGCATTGTCTGCCAGCCAGTCGCGGATCATGGTGTCCATCATATCCCTGTTCATTTCGTACATTTTATTTACCTCCGTCATTTAATTTATCTTATGGTCTTATTATACGCCCACTGGGCGCAGAAGTCAAGAGGAAAATGAAAAAAGTTATAAAAAATAAGCGCCGGAAGCCCATCCGGCGCTTGCTTTTTTATCGATTGTTCAAGGCTAAAATCTCGGCTGCCATTGTGCGGCCAGAGATCAAGGCAAGCTTGCAGCTCCACCACACCGCGGCAAAATCCCTGCCAATCCGTCACGTCGGCGAGGGACGGGAGAAGATGCACCTTCGCGGATTTCACAACCCAAAAGTCTTTCTTTCCGTCTGCGCGGTGCTGGAGGTATGGCGCGGTTGGGAAAAGCTCGGCAACCGCGTCGATGTACCACCGATCAACACAGCGAACAAGAAACTTGCCGCAGGTATCAACGCCGAGCAGCATGAGGATCGCTTGCTGATAGCCGTTCATTCCCGCGTCCTCCTTGCTTGCGTTGGCCGCAATCATCAGCAGATGCGGATGAAACCATCGCTGCAAGCCTTGAGCGTGTAGCTGGTGCTGTCGTCGTGCGCGTCGGCGATCCACTCTTCTTCATCATCGTCGTACCGGATACTGTCGTAATCGACGACCAGATCGGCCATCTCCTCTGCATTGTCTGCCAGCCAGTCGCGGATCATGGTGTCCATCATATCCCTGTTCATTTCGTACATTTTATTTACCTCCGTCATTTAATTTATCTTATGGTCTTATTATACGCCCACTGGGCGCAGAAGTCAAGAGGAAAATGAAAAAAGTTATAAAAAATAAGCGCCGGAAGCCCATCCGGCGCTTGCTTTTTTATCGATTGTTCAAGGCTAAAATCTCGGCTGCCATTGTGGCCACATACGGCGGGCAGGCGCGGTCGCCGAGGCACCAATGCTGCACGGTACGCAGAGGAACGTTGAAATACTGCGCAAAGCCGGTCTGCGTCAGTCCGTATTTCTCGATTAGCTCCGGGATCGTGCAGTGCGTGCCGTCCCAGATCCCGCCGAGCAGCGCCAGCCGCTCCGCCGGAATCTCTTCGTCTTCGGCATCGCCCCAGACGCTGGACAGTGCCATATCGGAGACATAGGCGTCGCGGTCGGTGTATGCGCCTGTTTCGGCGTAAAGAGCAGCGCGGATTGCGGGTGTGAGTTTCATGGTGGTACCTCCTTATATTTTTTCAACCGTGAGCACGGCGCTGGACGTCAGCCGGCATAGCATACCTCCCACGCGCAGATGTTCGCCGCATCCAACGCGGCAGAAATCAGCGCTTCGGCGTCCACGCCCAGAACGCCGGAGATGGACCGCAGAACGCCCAAGACATCCTCCGAGGTGTCAACGGACGCACCGTCCATTGTGCCGTCTGAAAAATTCCAGCAGAAGCCATCAGCAGTCACGGAAAAATACACGCGGCTGCCAAAATCACCGCAGGACATATCGTCGACTTCAACGGTGACGAGCTGACCACCTATGTCGGCCACAATACCCCCAGCATACTGCCAGTAGCCACCACCATTATTTGCAGTGTCCGGGTTATAGTGGAGATTTGTCTGCGCTCCCCACGCGGAAACGATATTAAACATGTCTGCCATCCTCCAATTTTGTGCCGTATTTTGTTTTGCTTCATCTTCGGTGCTGGAACACCGAAGCGGATTCTCTGCTTCTAACGATCAGAAGCAGTACGCGCTGATGGGCTGACCGTCGATGCGGACGGTGGCGAGCGTATCGTCGCTGAAATCGGGATAGTCAGCGTCTTCGATGCTGTCCGCCAGCTCGTCCAGCGTGTAGCCAAAGTACACGCAAAATGCGTCGCCCAGGCAGGCGTCCATATCGCGGCAGAGGATCGCGGACTGTTCTTCCGTGTCGCCAGCCTCGGTGGCAACGGCAGTGCAAACGATGAGTTCGTAACGGTTGTTGATGATCTTGGTTTCCATGATGTACCTCTTTCCGGCTTTCGCCTTGCTTTATCTTATGGCTTTATTATACGCCCAACGGGCGTAAAAGTCAAGAGGAAAATGCAAAAAAATATAAAAAAAATTGGTACACAAATGCCCCATAAATGTCCCCCAGAAAAAGCGCGGAGCCGGTAGACTGAGGATAGGAGCTGGCCAGCTTACTTATTTTTACCGGAGGTATTTTTTTATGGAATACGCAAGCAATGGCAAGGCCAACGCGGCCCTGACCACTGGCATCATCGGCACGGCAGGTGTCGGGCTCGGACTGCTGGGTAATCTGCTGGGCGGCGGCTTTGGCGGCTGGGGAGCAAACCCGGCTGCGGCTGCAATGGCAGCGGGCGCAGCGTGCAGCGAAAACATGCCGGTCACGCGCTACGACCTCGACCGGGAGCAGAAGCTGTCCGCGAAGGACAGCGAGATTGCGCTGCTCAAGGCCAACACGTACAACGACCAGAAAATGGTGGAAATGTACGGTTATATCGACGGGCAGCTCAAGGACGTCCGTGAGGCACTGTGCAAGCAGGCCGTCCACAACCAGCGCACCGAGGACAGCTTTGCGCTCGTCAAGCAGGATGTGGACTGCGTCCGCAAGGAGGCGATGGACGCCGTGAAGATGGAGGCCGAGCGGCGCTGCTGCGGTGACAATTCCATCGTGACGTATGTCAACGCAACCTTTTACCCCAAGCAGGTCGCCGACGTCACGACCGGAACCGCAACGACGGCGCAGTCGCTCTACAACCCGATCCCGAAGTGCGGGTGCTGCAACGGCTAAACGCAAGGGGCGGCAATAGCCGCCCCCATCCTTAAAGGAGGACATCTATAATGACAGTGACGATAGATCAGGCATTAAATGGCTTAGAGCGATTCGCGAATAGCGAACTGATTCCACGGCTACCGGAAGGTATTGGCGTGGCTGCGGCTATACTTATGCGGATGGCAAAGGACGGCGGGAAAGAGCGGCTGCTTGCAATGAAAGACAATTTCTTCGTGCAGCTGACTGGGGCACTCGACGAGGAAGGAAACGTCGACATCGATCGTTTATACAAATACGCTCGGGATGAGATCGACGGAAAAAAGATTAAGCTGTTTTCGATCAAGGACAAAGATATGCGGTTTGACGTAACAGACGTAGATAAGCTTTACAGATATATTCAGGAGGCGTGACATGAAGCAGTATATCGAAGAGCTGAAAAAGCAATTACAGGAGGTCATGGAGCGCCCGGCGTCGCTGGGGCGCGCGGAGGAAGTTACGGTATATGCAGATGCTATCTGCGCGCTGCATAAGCTGGGTGGTGACCATTTTCGTGAGTCCACGAAAATGATGGAATTTACAGAGGACGATGCAAAAGAGTGGACGGCCCGCATGGAAAACACGGACGGCACGACCGGCCCACACTGGACGATGGAGCAGACAACGGCCGTTGCCGAGAGCATGGGCATTCAGGCGCCTGTGGTCCCACACTGGGCGTGGGGCGCGACCATGAACATGATGTACTCGGACTACTACCCCGTCGCGGTAGAATTCGGCCTCAACCGCCCGGAATTCTACGCCGCCCTGGCAAAGGCATTCCTGCTCGACAAAGACGGCCCCGGCCCGGAGCGCAAGCTCATGAAATACTATGAGCATGTGGTAAAATAATAAAAAGATCCCTCTCCGACTTGGAGAGGAATCTTTTTATCTTTGCACGATCATCCCAATAACACCATTTACAAATATGATGTGTTCGGATAAATGCATATCTGGTACGCCGGACGCGCCGAAATCCGAAACGGAAGGCGGCGCGAGGGCGAGAGCGTCGGCGTAGGTTACTTGGGCGGAATCGGCTACATTCAGGAATAATTTGAATGAATCATCGTACAGATAGATCGCGTTTACGAATAAATCTATGACTTTTTTGCGGTATTCCAGATCGGATCGGTCGCCGGTGCGGAACTGGTTGAGCCATACGACGATATCCTCTTTTTTGATCTGGACGCGGCTGGCGATGCGGAGAGATGCAAGATCAGCCTCCAGCGCCTGCTTTCGGGCCTCGGCAGTTTCAATGCGCTCGTTGATCCTGCGGCGGGCGGCTTCCGCCGTTGCGGAAATCAGCGCGTCGACAAGCTGATCGATCTCCTTGTCGGCGTCGCGGATCTGCTTCTCCAGCGGCTTAATGCCGGATGCGTCATAGCTCTTCTGATACTCCGCCACAACGCGCTCGGCTGCGCCGTCGATCCAGCTGTCCGTCAGCACGCAGGAGCCGATATAATCCACAATACCGGCTTCGAGTTCGTCCTTGCGCTCATTGCGCTTTTTGCAGGTATGCTGCTTCTTTCGCGCCGCGCAGGTGTAATAATAATACGTCGCGCCGTGCCTGCCGCGCCCACACTCCCCTATCATCGGCGCGCCGCACTCGCCGCAGAACAGCTTTCCATGCAGCAGATACTCGACTTTTGCCTTTGCGTGGCCGGGGGCCTTGGAATTCGCCTTGAGCCGGTCGCGCACGCGTTTTTTTAACTCCTTTGATACGATGGCCGGGAATGCGTCCTCAATAACGATCTCGCCGAGGTAGTCATACCTGCCGGCATACCGCTCGTTTGCAAGGATACGCTTTACCGAGGCTAATGTGAGCGGGTTCCCGCGCTGATTACGGTAGCCCAGCCGCGCACAGTCGGCCACGATCTGCTTTTGCCCGGCACCGTCGGCATACTGCTCATGGATAAAGCGGACGATGCGGGCTTCGTCCTCGTTGATCTCGTACTGCTTATTTACAACGCGGTAGCCGAGCGGGGCGAGGCCGCCGAGGCTAAGGCCCTTCTCGGCGTTCTGGCGCATCCCGCGACGGACATTCTGGGCAAGCTGGCGGGAATATTCCTCTGCCATGGCCTCCAGGATCGCCTCCAGCAGCACGCTCTCGCTGCTGTCGCCGACGCCCTCGGTGACGGACAGAACGCGCACGCCGTTCGCGCGCAGTTTCTTTTTGTAGATCGCGCTGTCGTACCGGTCGCGGGAAAAGCGGTCGAGCTTCCAGACGAGCACAAAATCAAACGCGTGCTTCGCGCTGTCCGAAATCATGCGCTGGAACTCCGGCCGCGTCTCGGCGTATCGCCCGGACAGCGCCCGGTCGCAGTATTCGCCGACAACGCGGTATCCGCGCTGCTGCGCGTATTCGCGGCATTTGGAAAGCTGGCCGTCTATGGATTGGTCATTTTGCCCGGCGGAAGAATACCGGGCGTAGATCACGACGTTGGCAAGATTCAAATTATCCACAAAAGCCTCCAAAGATACCGCTCTGGCTGATCGGGCCGGGGCGGTAATTTTCATGTGCGAATCCAGCCGATTGATGGGATGAGCACATCGGCCACAAGCACAAGGGCACACAGCGAAAGAATGCCCAAGAGGATGAGCGTCACAAGCCGGTGCATACGCAGGGATTTCTGCTGCTGGGCAAGCTGCGCACGAAGGGCCGCGTTCTCGGCGCGGAGTTTTTCAGAATCGGAAGGCTCGGCAGGCTCGGCAGGCTCATCATGCGGGATGCCGAAATACTCATCCATAGAAACGCCCATCTCCCGGCAGATCGGGCCGACCGTGTAAACAGACGGATTTTTGATGTCGCCGCGAAAGAACTGGGAGACGGTGCCGACGGAAAGGTCGGTATTTTCGGCGACGTCCTGATTTGTTTTGTGCGGAGTGATCGTCTGCTTCTGCTCACGGCACAAATCAGATAATTTTTCCTTCAAAACATGTCATTCCCCCTAAAAAAGCAAGACGTCTGACTGCAAAAAGCAACTTCCACATCTTTACAAGTCTACCATGGGTAGGCTACCATATAGTTACAGACGGCTCCCGGTCGCCTGCGCAAGCAAAAGCCCGCGCCGTTGTTCGGCCAGCGGCGCGGGCGAATCTCAAAAACCGAGTGCGTACATCAGGCTCGGAATGACGCGCAGGATCAAGAAGCAGCCAGCACACAGCGCAAGCGCAACAACGATCACGATCTTTCGCACCTTGCGCGGCCCGGCGACGGCCTCCTCGTATTCCTCGGGCGTTAAACCATCCGTATACTCGTCATAGAGCGGGCGACCTGCATCATCTGGAAATTTGTTATCATAGATTCGGCAAAAATCAACCAGCGTGCCAATGCCCCAAAAGCCGAGCGTAAAGAGCCAAAGAAGCCCCGTCCAGATCTTGCCGACATAAAACCGGTGCGCCCCAAGGCCACCAAGAAAAATGCAAAGAAGCAGAGCAGTCGAGCGCTTTTTCCGCGCCGGTGAGGCCTGCACCTGCACGCGGGCCTCCGCCTTTGCCTGATCGCGGATATAATTCACGGTGCCGCAGCCGCAGTGCGGGCAAATCAAAGCCTCATCGTCGATCTCTTTGCCGCATTTGTTACAGTACATAAACCCTCCTATGGATTGCAATCCTTACACGGCGTATACAGAGCCGCAGCCTCGGCGCGGGTGCCGGTGTAGCTGCTGCGGTTTGCATAGTCCATCTGGCGGATGTGGTAGCAGCTGGCCAGATGGAAAACGCCGCTGGATGTATTTACGATAAATGTCTGCACGTTTTCGCTCGTCGAGGCGGAGATCTGCGGAGCCTCGGCGGGAAGCGTGCCGGGGATAGATGAAAAGGAACATCTTATCTAAATTGTAAATCAAATGGAAGAAAACCTCAACGGCAATAGTAAACAAAAAATAGAAGAGATTTTTGTGGAAGAATGGAGGCACTTATGGAAATGGAACGGAATTTGCTGCTGAAAGAGATCAAACGCCTGCTGCGGCTGGCAACAGATGCGGATCTGGATCTGATCTGGAGATTCGTGCGAAAGTTGGTCACATAGGCGCGGGAATAAAAAAATAGGCCGGGGACGGTTATTCGTCCTCGGCCATTTTTTTTGCGATCTCGGCCAGCAGCTGCCACTCGTCGGCGCTGAGTTTGCTGATGATCGATACGAACCGCTTGCGCGGCGCGTCGTCGGGATCGTGCATCACGACGCCCATAAACTCCGCGATCTCCTGATTCCTCGTCAGTTTCTGCCGCATTTCGCCCTCGCCGGTGCGAAGCCAGTGCTCATCGATGTTGAACTCTCGGCAGATCAGTTTAATAAACGGCTCGTTCGGTGTGGTTTTCTCGCCCTCTAGGTTTGTAATCACACCGCGCGTCGTGCCAAGCCGCTCGGCAAAATCGGTCTGCGACAAGCCTGTGCAACGGCGGATATCCTTGATTCGGTCATTGATTGTCACCGTATCACCTCCCTTGCCTATATTATACACGCGCAGTGTGTATTGTCAATACAAATTGAGTAAAAATATTTTACGCAAATGTATTGACAAAACATTTAAAAGGTGGTATTGTGTAGTCACAATACAAAACACGGCAGAAAAATGTCGTAGCAACGCGAGGTGAGAAAAATGTCTGAGAAGGAAAAGCAGGCCATTGAGAGCCTGAATAAGAGCACCGAAAAGCTGACGCCCGCGCAGATGCAGCGTCTGAGCGATATCGCCTATGGCATGGCGCTGGCGAAGGAAGGCAAGCAGGAGGAGCGGAAGGAGGCGTGAGACCATGATCGCCGTTTTTGGGAAACGGGGGCCGGACGGGAGATTTCTCCCGGGCCAGACTTTTGAATACAAGCGTCCCGGCGAAGAAAACGGCGAGCCCGTGATCGATGCCGTTGCCCGCTGGGCGGCGGAACGATACCGCCGGGAACAGGAACAGAAGGAGGATAAGCGGAATGGATGATTTCCTCAAGTTTTTTGCCGCGAAGGTGAAGACCTACCCTATGCACCTTGAGATCACCTACAGCAAGGTGACGGACTGGGGCGTCCGGGTGTGGCGGAGGGGAACCGCCTACGACGGGGACGACGAAGAACTCGTCAACGTCCAGGACTGCGACGCGGAGCTGTGCTTCGCAACCGCGCAGGTGCAGCTGAAAAACTGGCTGCTGGAACACGAAGGAGGCTATTAACCATGGCAAATGCCCGTACATACACCATGACGCTGGATGCGCAGGAGCTGCATGATCTGATCGAGGCGGCGCTGGTCTGCGAGTGCCAGGCGACGCAGATCATAAACGGGATGAAGCGAAAAGGGCTGGATCTGGACGCGCAGAAGCTCGTTACACAAAACGCCCGTCTGGCGCGTCTCGTCAGGCGGATGCAGGAGGCGAAGGAGGAAACCAATGAATAACGGGAAGGTACACGTCGAGATCGGCATTGACGGCAAAAAAACGGTATCTGCGCTATCCGGCAGCGCACTGGAACTGAGCGCTGCTGCCGCGCGAATCCTGAACATATTTTATGCCGCGTTCTGCCAGCGGGGAATAGGCGAGGAATTCAAGGAAACCATGCGCTACTGCGTGAACCGGGAGGACAGCCCGGTATGGAGGAAGGAGTTGGCAGAATGAGAACCAATCTTGCAGAGCGGCGGATCGGGTATGAGCCGCCGGAAGTTCCTGAAGGGGAAAGCCTGGAGGAGCGCCGGGAGAGAATCCGGGCAATCTACCAGTGGCGCAAGGCCATGCGGCGGCTGGCGCGGCTGGGGTGCATCTGGCTGTCGGGCGTGGGCTTCGCGCTGTGCATCATCGCAGGCTGTGCCCACGCGACGGAGATCGCCGCCGTCCTCGGCGGCGTATCGATCACGACGTTCCTTACGGGGATCTGCCTGTGAAGGAGCGGAAGATCACGGTCGACTTCCGCCCAGACCAGCTGGCGGATGTGATCGAGGCGGTGAACGCCTACGCGGACGATCTCAAGAATGATCGGGCGCTCCTGTGCGAGATGCCGCGCGTCGACCACGAAACAACGGACGCGCTGCTGGCGCAGGAGACGCGGCTGCAAAAGCTGGCGTACTGGCTCCAGTGCGTGCAGGACGAAGCGCTATGACGGCGCAGATCTACGCGCCGCGTATGCGGCAGATCCCGTCGCCGTGCGCGAAGGATTGCCCCGGCCGGGAGCCGGGATGCAGTGCACGCTGCTGCAGCTGGGCGCTCTATGAGAGCATCCGGAACCACATCTACGACATCAACCACCGGGACAAGATCAGTCTGGAGCCGGAAATAGCCGCCATCCGGCAGATCGAGCGGGCGGCAAACAAAGACAGGAGGGGCAAAAGCTATGCGGCAAAATAGCATCAATTACCCAGGCGAACGGCCCGCGAGGCGCGCGGATATCGTCGAGCAGCCGGGCTACGCCGGGAAGCACTATTTCGTGGTGGATTACGCAGGCCGCCAGCTTACAGTACACGCGGCGGATGAAACGGCGGCCCTGTTCTGGGCGGCCAAACGCTGGGGCTACAGCTTCAAGCGGCCGGAATACCACCAGACGGCCAGCGTGGCCAAGCTCGGCTATCAGCCGGACAGAATGTTCGGATAAAAAATGCCCTCGCCCGGTTCCAGCCGGACGAGGGCAGAGAAGCCTACACTTCCCCGTAACAAGTTAAGTACAAGGAGAGTATACCATGAAAAATCCATATTTGCAAGAGGCAACGGAGATCATTCGCAAGCAGCAGGGGCCGCGCGGCCCGGTGTGGATGTGCGGCGAGCAGCTGCTGGAGATGATCGCGCCGGATGAGGCGGCGGCAAAGCTGGTGCTGGACGATCTGAAGCACGGCGGCATGAGCCTCAAGGCCTGCGAGGCCGAAATCAGAGCGTTCGCGTGCAAAAACGGGAGCTGCTGCACCGGCCAGGAGGCCGAGAAGATCATCCGCAAATACTTCGGCCTGCCGGAGCAGACGGAAGCGCCGAAGCCGGAGCCCGCCGCGCCGCCTGCGCCGGCCGGAAACATCGTGAATCTGGAGGATTTCTTCGGATGAGCGAACAGATCAACTATGAGGAGCGGCTGCCGAGGCAGCCGTCCGAGGGTGCGCTGGACTGGTGCATCCAGACAAAATTCAAGTACGAATACGCGATCTATCGCGATACATATTACCGCGATCCGCTGACCGGCATACGGGAAAACGCTGTGTCCGTGGCCTGCACGGCCTGCGGCGGCAGCTGGATCGCAGAAAAAGTCAAAGGCGCAGACTGCGGAAAAGGCTGGGCGCCGTTCGGATTTATAAACGGCGTCATGCAGATCGGCCCGGAGGACGAGCTTCAGTGCCCGCAGTGTGGCGCGGAGATTCGGGCAAAGCACATCGGGCAGCTGTCAAGGGGTGGGATCGACGACAACGTCTATTTCTGCGAACCGTGGCAACTGGGAGAGAAATTCGTTCTGCTGGGCTGGCGCGCAGAGCGGAACATCGGCAAGGACGCGAAGAAGGTCTACCGGATGTGGCCGTATGAGGCGTATGTGTTTGAGCAGAAAAAGGCCGTCCGGCTGACAGGCTATCAGAAATTCATGAACACGATCCGTTATTTTGATAGCTGGCGGCAGGTGAAGCGCTGCGACGACAGATGGGGCAAGACGCTGTACGAAAACTGGTTCCGCAAGCCGGAAGATCTATCCGAAACGACCATCGAAAATTCGGCTCTGCTCCAATACCTGAAAGCGGCCGGAGACGAGGCGCGGCCAGTTGCGTATCTGCGCCTCTGGCAGAAGCACCGGAACATCGAGAATCTGATCGTGCAGGGCTGCGGGGGCATGGTCGCAAAGGCGATCACGCGGGATACGCAGAGCTGGGACTACTGCGGCGGGCACAGCGCGAAGCTGGAATGGGTCGACTGGAAGCAGAAGCGCCCGGCCCGGATGCTGGGCCTCGACAAGCAGGAATTTGCGTTCTGCGTCCGGGAGAAATGGACGCAGGATGATCTTGCAAAATACAAGATAGTGCGGGCGTTTGAGCCGGTAAAGCTGCCGGAGGACTGGAAGCTGCTGAAAAAGCTGCAGATCTACGATCTGAACAAGCTGTGCAGCGAAAAGGCACTGCTTCCGGACGCCGCAGGCGGAAAAAGCATGCAGCTGATGCGCGGCCGGCTGACCGTCATGCGCTGCCTGCGGTATCTGGAACGGCAAAAGTCTGACATCACAATGCTGCTGGACTACTGGAACATGGCCCGGCGCGCAGGGCTTGACCTGCGGGACGAGCACATCCAGCTCCCGAAAAGCCTCAAGCGCGAGCACGACCGGCTCGTGGAGGCGGAGCGCATCGCGCGGAATGAGAAAGAAAAGCGCAGGAAGCAAGCCGAGATCGAAAAGCGCCGCCCGGCGTTTGAAAAGGTCGTCGCGCCGCTGGAGGCGTGGGCGTGGGAAGACGCTGGGATCTGCATCCGGCCGGTGCGCACCGAGGAAGAGCTGATCGACGAGGGCAGAGCCCTTCACCACTGCGTCGGAACCTACGGCGAGATTGTGGCGCGCGGAGACAGCTGCATTTTCATTATCCGCCGCGCAGATGCGCCGGACAAGCCGTGGTACACGCTGCAGGTGGAACTGAAAACAGTGAAAGAGCTTCAGAATTACGGCCTGCGGAACTGTGCGCCGACGAAAGAAGTGCAGGAATTTGTGGACAGATGGCTCGAACACATCCGGCAGATGAAACGAGCCGGAGCGAAAACGAAAAAGGAGACAGCGGCATGAGTGAACAGAATCTGATGGTATCCCCGGAAAAGCTGGGCGCGGAGATCCGCGAGCTGACCCGGCAGGCAAAGGCCATGACGCTTTACTATGGCGTCGAGATCGGCCGGCGGCTGGAGGCCGCAAAGAGCATGGTCCCGTATGGCGGCTGGGGCACGTGGCTGAGGGAAAACACGGAGCTTTCCCAGGCGACCGCTACCAGATTTATGCGGGTATTCAACGAGTACGGCGCGGCGCAGATCGGCATTTTCGGGGCTGTGCCAGAATCGTCAACGTTGCAAAATCTCAGTATTTCCAATGCTTTGCGGCTTCTGGCCGTGCCGGAAGACGAGCGCGAGGAATTTGCAGAAGCAGTCGACGCGGAGAATCTTTCCGCCCGGGAACTGGAAAAAGCAATAAAGGAGAGGGACGCCGCCCGGCAGGAGCGCGAAAGCGCCCTGCGGCAGGCAAACAGCGATTCCCTCCGCGCCGAGAACGCGAAGAAAGAGGCCGAGGCGGCCTATGAGAAGCTGCGCGGCATGGAGGATGAGCTGACCGCCGCGAAGGACGAGGCCTGCCGCATGGCGGACGAGCTGGAGGCGCTCAAGAACCGGCCCGTCGAGGTAGCTGTCCAGCGCGACGAGCAGGCGATCCGGGACGCGGAGGCCAAGGTCCGGGCGCAGGCGGAAACGGAGCTGCGCAAGAAGACCGACGAATGGCGGAAGCAAACCACAAAGACCGAACAGGAGATCGAGCGCGTCCGCAAGGAGGCGGAGAGCCTGAAACAGCAGCTGGCGGCGGCAAAGGCAATGGCGGAAACCGCCTCTTCGGACGCGGAAAAGGAGCGCCTGACCGAAGAAGTCGAGGCGCTGCGCAAAAAGCTTGCCATGTCCGACAAGGACGTGACGGCTGCACAGCTGTATTTCTACCAGTGGCAGGCAGCCTTTAATCAGCTGACACAGGCTATTTCCCACATCAAGGACGAGGATAAGGCCGGAAAGCTCTGCGCAGCCCTCCGCGCCCAACTGGCCGCGTGGGGGAAGGCGATGGAGGGCACAGCATGACGAATGAGGAGATTGTAAAGGCATTGAGGCGCTTGCGCGTGGAAACCGGCAGCCTCTCGTGCCTTGGCTGCGGGTATGAGCACAGTTGCAACGTCCACGGCTGCCAGATTCTGCGCGAGGCGGCGGCTCAGCTTGAACATTTTACGGCAGAAAACAGAGCGCTGCGCAGCGCTTTGGCGTCGAGCCCGGCAAAGCGCGCACAAAAGCAGGCGCGAGACGCGAGCGTAACATTCCTGCGGGAGATGGCAAAAGAGCTGAACGCCCAGCGGGCGAAGGCAGAAGCCGAGAGGGCCGCGGCGTTAGCAGATCTCGCGGATGCGCGGAGTTGCAAGACTTGCAAGTATGCGTGCGATACGCGCGACTGCTCCAGCTGTAAATCAAAGACGTGCAAATGCCGTGAGTGTCATCTCGACAAGAATGCGTGGGAATGGCGCGGATTGCCGGAAGCGCCGGAGGAAGGAGACAAGGCATGATAGCTGTTTTAATCAGCGTCCGTCCGAAGTGGTGCGAGAAGATCATAAGCGGAGAGAAAACGATCGAGGTGCGCAAGACGCGCCCGAAGATGGATACGCCGTTTAAGTGCTATATCTACTGCACGCAGAGCGCTGATATACTTTGGATTTTGAAGGAAAGGGAACGGTCTCTCCATCCTGATAAAATAGCGGATGTTTTCAAGGCTGCTAAATGCGGCGGAGCATATCGGGGGAATGGCAAGATTATCGGAGAGTTTACCTGCAACAGAGTAACGAACCTTTTTTCAAACAGCAGGTTTTGGCTGGACGAGGATGATGTTTTATACACGTGTTTGTCTGCTGCGGAAATGCGAAAATACGCAAACGGCGCAAATGGATTGTACGGCTGGCACATCTCCAACCTCAGGATTTACGACACCCCGCGCGAACTGCGGGAATTTTACGCTGTGCCAAATGAGGTAGAGGTAGCGCTCAAGGCAAAACCCAAGCCAATCACCCGCCCGCCGCAGAGCTGGCGGTATGTGGAGGAAGAACTATGGAACAATTGACAAGACCTAATATCAACGTAGACCCGGGCACCGACCGATTTCTGCACGCCACGATCGGCGGCAAGGAAATCGACTGGAAGCAGAGCCTGGACAGCACGCTCAACGTGCTGATCAACGGCCCAACGAGCAACGGCTTTGGCAAGGATATTTTCCGCAAGATGGCCCGCGATCTGTACGGACGGCTGAAAGCCATCGAGGACGCGGGGATTGAACCGGAAGCAGTAGAAACGGTTAAGCTTGCGCTGGCCGCAAAGCATTTGGTAGACCTCGAAACGCTCAACAATACGCCAATCAGCAGGCTTGTAGAGCTTGCCGAGGCCGACAAGGACGGGCGCGTGGTAGTGCTGCCGTGCAAGGTGGGGAAACGCTGGACAGATGAGGACGGTCGAGCAGTGCGAATAACCGCAGTAATCGTCAGCATAGAGCCATTTGGGACGAACATCAACATCTACTTTGATTATGAGGATGCAACGCCGGACGATGCGGGAAGCGACTGCGTGGCAAATTGGGATTATTTCAGCCGCCACTATGGGAAATGCGGCGCGAAGATGGATGGTGCAGCCGAATGAGCGGCCTGCGGTTTGAATCCATGGCGGATATGCCGCCCAGAATGCGGGAGGCTTACGCGCGGCAGGTGCTTCCGAAGGCACAGGCGTAGCAGGCTGCGGCCAAGTACCACAACGCGCCCGCCGAGCGGGCCGGGATCCGGTTCGACAGCCAGAAGGAGGCGCGGCGGTATGACGAGCTGATGGTGATGCTCCGGGCCGGGATCATCTCCGATCTGCGCCTGCAACAGCAGTTCACCTTGCAGGAGAGCTACATCACCGAAACCGGCGAGCGCATCCGCGCAGTACGGTACACGGCGGACTTTTCGTACAAATTCGGCGGCAAGCTGGTCGTCGAGGATGTGAAGTCCACGCCGACGCGGACAAAGGAGTATCTGCGCAACCGGAAATTCATGCGGTCAAAATTTGGAATCGACATACAGGAGATTTAAAAATGCCTGAAGAAAAAAACGAATGTCGGACGGGAATGCCGTGCGGCCTGCCGAAAAGCGGGAACGCCTGCATGAACCGCACGACGGCCTGCTGCCTGAAATGCGGCTGGAATCCAGATGAGCAGGTGCGGCGCAGGGCGCTGCCGCTCAAAAAGAGCGAGGACGGCCTGCTGCACAAGGATATCAGCACCAAGGAATAGGCAATCAGCCGGGGCACCATATTTTATCGGACTTATGCCGCAGCCGCTCCGCCATGAGACGGCTGCGGAAGGAAACCCCGGCTTTGCACCCGGCGCACGGCAAGCTCCCTCAAGCCCGTGCGCCGGGGATAAAAAGCGCGTGTGGAACGTGCGCGCGAACGGAAAACGTCAACGTTACCCCACACGGGGTATCGCATAGGCCCCGTGCATCGCTTGCCTCCTTTTTTATAAGCCGCCTGATGGCAGTCAAGGGCGGCTCGCCCGGAAATGCGCAGCGTAAGTCAAGCGAGCGCGGCGCGCCGGTGCGCAGACGGTGAAAGCCCGTCCTGCCTACGGGGGCCGGAATACCGGCCCCCAGACGAAGGAGTGTGAAACTATGGGCAAATCCAACAAGGTCGCGCTGGTCTGCCAGGTCTGCGGGGCCACATTTTACAAAGTGCCGAGCGCAATCACGGTGGAGACAAGGTGCTGCTCGAAGGAGTGCCGCGGGAAAGTGCAGGCAGAAAGACTGGAGCAGCGCCGCCGGGAGCTTGCAAAGGAGCTAGAGGGCCTGCGCACCGAGAGCCCGGAAGGCGAAAAGCGCCTGCCGCACAGGCTCGTCCGAATCCGCATAACGGCCAAAGTTCCGGTATGGCCGGAATACCAGCCAAGGATCGGAGCCACATACCGGGCGGAGCGGTACCCAATGTTCAAAGCGCCGGGCTACGTGATCGAGTCCGGCGGAAAAAGAATCAATATCCGCGCCGATGAGTGCGCGGAAGTATGAAAGGAGATCAAAATGGCAGGAATCATGGGACTGTTCGCGTCAGAACTGGATGAGTTTGTCGCGGACTACGACAATCAATTCTGGGATGCGAGTTTCCATGGCGAGGCTTACCCGCCGCGGATCATCATGGAGCGGTCTACGCCGCCGCTCTACCGGGTGGAGGACGACGGCTCAAAGACGCTGGAGCCGAATCCGACGATCCAGATCATCGGCAGCGTGGACACGGAGGTCGTCACGACCGGCAAGCTTCAGATCAGCAAAAAGGACTTTACCAAGCTGACTAACCGCGCCGCCGCTCTGCTGGAGCTGTTCCTGCACGGTTTTATGCAGGAGCGCAAGGAAATGGAGGCGGCGCAGGAATGATTTTGCTGGAATGCACAGTCGCACTGCGTGACGGAGATCGGAAAAAGCTTCAGGAGAAGCTTGCGGCGGAGATTGGGCAGCCAGTCGTTCTTCTGCCGAACGGCGTATCGCGGGCGAAAGAGCGGAATATCCTGTTCCTCTGCGACAGAAAGGCTTGTGAGAAATGCAGCTATCCAACGTGCAGGCATACGCCGGAGCTGGAACACGCCAGAAATTTTGCACCAGCAGGATTTACGAAGCGCACGGACGGCGTGTGGGTAGAGCAGGAGGGTGTAACGATGGAAGTGAAGACCGACCAGGACAAACTTGAAAAGAGGCTGGTTGAAGCAATGAGGGAGGTGATGGGACTTGAAGGAGAAAAACGCAGTCCGCATGGTCTGGCGCTGGGATGATATCTTCCGTGTCTACCGCTGCCCATACTGCGGCAGACCGGAGAAACCGTGCATCGAGCTCTGGAAAAAAGGCGGTTTGAAAAAGAGCCTGCCGAGCCGCTGCACATACTGCAAAGGAGAATTGGAAGGAGTGGAAGGAGAAGAAAATGATCATTGAGATTTTGGAGCTTGCTGCTGCGCTGGAGTGGATCGCGCTGGGCGTGCTGGTGTTTTTCAAACTGCGGAGCCTGAAAAGCAGGATAGACGCGTTGCTTGACGAAATGTGGCCGAAGTCTCCGGCTACACTGCGAAACAAGACACCAATCGGACCGGGTCCAGATCCGGCCGGGAAAAAAGGCCCGTGGCCAATCTGCCCGGAATGTTGGGCTGTGGGCTGCTGCCGCTGGGACGAAAAGACAGATACGTGTACGTGTACGGCGTGCGGGTACACAGAAGAAGGGACTGCCAGTTGAACGCATGGCCGGAATCTCCGGCCACGCTTTGAGCGGGCAGAAGACCTGTAGGGGCGGACGGCTCTGTACGCCCGGGAGAAAGAGGTGTGGATGATGGCAAAGAGACACAAGCGCCGCCTGTTTACCGGGGCGGTATGTACGCAGATTGTGTATACCGTGCCCGATGGCGCGGACAAAAAGACCAGCAAGCCCAAAAAACCGCGTTTTCAGACGCAGGCGGAGCGCGATGAATTCAACAGCAAGCAATCGCTGGATCGGCTCG
>ERZ1034925.209-NODE-209-length-31414-cov-6.580376_pt1 | contig 31414 bp, 30 predicted proteins | sample MGYA00520687_ERZ1034925 | MGnify/ENA primary metagenome ERZ1034925 (study PRJEB33766, sample SAMN09781758) | gut metagenome | biome: gut microbiome | host: Homo sapiens | place: Madagascar | study: EMG produced TPA metagenomics assembly of the PRJNA485056 data set... | reverse complement strand
AAGAAAAAGCAAGATTTATTCAGACAAAAAAATGCGCAAAGTCGTTTGCTTGCAGAAAAAGAGTACGCAGAAGAACTTAAAGACGTAGATTCAAAAAAGACTGTATGGATAGATTCTACTCAGATGTGTCTTCCTATCAAAGATGTAATCCATGCAATGATTGTTACAGAAGACACTCACTATGTACGAATTATTGAAGTACAACCCGGAAACTTTTTCTCGTTCCCGGTAGATGAGCAAAATGATTATGCAGATACATTTGCCCAGATGCTATCTGCCATACCGGGAAAAGTTCAATTTAAATGCATTTCTCGCCGTGCAAATACACACGCATTGATTCGTAACGCGCAAAAGAACTTCTCCGTTGAAAACAACGAATTTATCTCTTCTATGCAACGCGATTACTTGAACATGATTGCAAGTACCGCTTCTGCTACTGCTGTTTCCCGTCGTTTCTTTATCTCTATTGAATATAAGGTAGAGCTTGGTGTTGCTGTAACTTTTGATGATATTGAGCAGTCAATGGATGAAGTTGTAAATGCCGTTAAAGCGCAGCTCTCTCGTTGTGGATGTGTTGTTCTTGACACAGGAGATACAACAGAAGGAGTAAACAGCATCCTATACGACATCGTAAACTGGAACGCTTCGGAAGACACCGACTTTGAAGAGCACGCAATTGACATTTTCAATGCCTACGATAATGGAAAACCAACAGAGGATGAAAATGGAAATTTGCCAGATATTCCTCTTATCACAACGGACGAATTGATTGCGCCAAAATGGATGGATTTTACGCATCGTGATTACTGTGTAGTAGATGGCCGCTATTATCGAATCTTCTACATAGAATCCAGTGATTATCCAACCTACAGCTTTGCTGGCTGGCTAAATGAATTCGTATCCTCTAAGTTCGGTGTTGGAATTGACGTTGATGTAATGATTGAACGTAAGACATCCGAAACTATTGCAAATAAGATTTCTGTCAATCTTGATAACAACAGTATCAAGAAGACAACTGGTACTGGTACAGATGCTTATGCTACCCGTGACCGTATTCAGTCTGCACAATATCTTCTGGATGGTATCGCAGGTGGAAGCGAATACTTTGAATTTTACACTATGATTACCGTATCGGCAGATACACTAAAGTTACTGAATGCAATTTCCAGTGCCCTCGTAAAGAGCTTAAAAGTCAAGAACATGAAGCTCCGTGCTTGTGACAACTTCATGGAGAGCGCTTTCTACTCAACGCTTCCAATCTGCCGTACAGAAAGAATCGTTCGTCAACATGGATGGAGAAATGCTCTTACAGATGGAATTGCTTTTCTTTATCCATTCCTATCCTTTGAATTTCAAGAACCAAATGGCATCGTTATGGGAACAAACCTTTACAACAAGTCTCTTGTTGTATTGAATCCCTTTAACAATAGAGCCCATAACAATGCAAACATGACGATTATCGGAAGTTCCGGTAGTGGTAAAACCTTTACATCCCAGCTTTTTGCAATTCGTCAGCGCTTACAGGGAACGCAAATCTTTATTATCACTCCTATGAGTGGTAAAGAAGACTACTGGCGTATCTGCAAAAAAATCCACGGACAATTTGTTTCTATGAATTCTGCTTCCAGTAGTTTTATCAATATTTTTGACATCTGGAAAGTTGATAAGAACGCAGACCTTGATGATGGAGAAAACGGCTCTCTTCTTCGCAATAAGATAACGGCTTTACATACATTCTTTAAGATGGTTTACCGTGGAATGACACAATCCGAAGACACAGAACTTGACCGCGCACTTTACGACTTGTACGAATCAAAAGGTATCACAAACGATGATTCCTCTATTTATATCCCCGGCACAGATACGTACAAAGAGTTTCCTATTATGGAAGACCTCTACAACCTTCTAATAAATAATCCTCAGAACTACAAGCGTTTGGAGGACTTTGCACTGATGATTCGTCCGTATGTTGATGGTGTTCATCAGCAATACAACCATCATACGAATGTGGATTTGAACAATAAGTATATCGTTTTTGACCTTGATAGACTATCTGATGAAGACCTTTCTATTGCATTGTTTGTTTGCCTTGACTTCGTTTGGAGCAAAACGAAAGAAAACCGTTTACAGCGCAAAGCAATTTACATGGATGAGATTTGGAAGCTGATTGGTGTAGAAGGCAATGAAAGTGCAGCAATGTATTGTGTTGAAATTTATAAAACCATTCGTAAATACGGCGGCAGCGCTGTTTGCATGACGCAAAACCTTGGCGACTTCTTCAAATTGAAAAATGGTCAATACGGTGAAGCAATTATCTTTAACTCCGCAATTCGAATCTTTATGAAATTGGATGAAGGCGAAGTTAAGCATATCCGTGATGTCATGCAGTTGTCAGAAACTGAAAAAGCAGAGCTTCCAAAGCTGGAAAAAGGAACAGGCATCGTTGCTACCGGGTCATCGCATATCGAAGTGAAATTTACGGCTTCAAAAGAAGAATTCAATGTCCTTACAACTGACCCAGAAGTTCTACGTCAAGAAGCAGCAAGAAAGCAAGCAAGAGAAGAAGCTCTCAGACGACTTCAAGGTGGAACAACCAATAACAAGTAATTTATGCGTGCCGAGTCACCTCGGCACTGTCGCTTCATAGTAAGACAACCTCCACGTGGTGAGCGACGGGCAACAGCAAATATGCTGGCTGATGGTCTTACGGATGCACTTTTTGTGAATGTATTTTACCACAAAATTGGTAAAGTATTTATAGTTCATACAAAAGATATATATGAACGTTGAAAGTACAAAATATATGGCGACAAATCGTTACATATATGAATCTATGAACTATGATTTTTTATAGTTCATAGAAAACGGCTATTTTACGTTCATACAACACAAATCAAATGAATTTATGAACCATAGATTTGCAATTAAAAAGTGCGAAGGAACAACAGAAAACGAAACAGTAAAGGAATCTATGAACTATACCTTTTTATGGTTCATAGATTTACTTTTACAAAACTTATTGTTTGGAGGAAACAAAAATGAATTTTGATGCTCAGAAAACGCTTAGTGAAGAACTGGTATATCTCGTTCGCCGCTATCATGCAATCCATGAAGATGTAGTTACTATGTATGTATCTAAAGCAGGTAATATCTCTGCTGTGGCAGCTAAAAACCTTATTCATAAGGCAGTTATTGCTCACCTGATTGATGAACAGGACACAAATTTTGGAAAATGTTTCGTTGAGTCGATATTTTACAAAGTGACTTCCATGAATATGCAGATGTCTCGTGCAATTCGTATTTCTATGGAGTTCATGGGACTTGGAGAAACAACCTTTTTCCACCAGCGCGTAATGGACGGAAATGACGCTACTACGCTCCTTTTTGTTCAGAATCCGCCTGATGAAAAGGAACTGGAAAGCAACGCTCACGCTTCCTCTCGTATCGTCCAAATCGGATATATCGAGAATGGCAACGAATTGCCTATCACGACCATGATGGCAACGAAGCCGGTTCCCAAAGATATGCGTTCCTACGTCATTCGTATTGCGGCTGTAGAGCCCGGTTTTCATGCTGAAAGATGCTTAAAAGCTGGCTATTATATGTTTATTCGCTTCCAGCAAAACATGTTTACGTTTATGACTTCTGATATTACCGTTACTGAGAAAGAGAGTCGTTGGGATGACGTTAAAGAATAACCCACTTTCAATGTTTGCTTCACTTGCAAAAGAATCCGACAAAAACGACGATTCAACGAAAGAACATGAAACTCAAACACGTTCAACTGCTTACATTGAATGCAAGGTTGAAATGATTCACTTCGTAACCAACAAGTTACGGAATGCTGCGGAAGTTCTTACATCGTATAGACAAGATAAAATAGACGATGAATCGGCGATTTTAACACTCATGAACGAGATAGAGCCAATTCGAACAGAATTGCGTACAGTCGCACCAAAGCTGATTTCAAAAGGACGATATGACGCACTAAATGTTAAAGAGAAGCTCTTGGAAGATGTTAGAGTTATGCCATGTGATAATGGATACTTCCAAATCGAGATGTATCCACTTGTTTCAATGCCTTCAAAGGGTGGATATAACTGCTATTTTGAGGTAAAAGAAGCTGTAAAAACCTACATCAAAAGCAATCCGTTTGTTCCACAAAAAGGAAAACGATACACGCTCATATATAAGCGCATCGTTACAGGAAACCTTTCACTCGCGAAAGGACGCTGCGATAATGATAACTTTGAAATCAAAAGAGTGACGAACGCTATAACGGATGCCCTTGGCATCGCCGACAGCGTGGATATCATGTCCTTTTTCTATACGACAGAACTCGGAGATAAAGATAAAATGGTTGTTATTTTGAAGGATGAACTTCAATATTAAACAGTGCTAAAAGCGACCTATTTTAATCAAACACCAAAAGAGTGAAATAGGTCGGGAAAAACACCCACAAAAACAACCATAAAAAAGTGAACTATTTCACAACATTTTTTTGCGATGGAGCGATGTTTGTACAGCTTTTCCGTTCGGGGTGTGCATTTGTGCATTCCAGAATGAGCGCAAACGCACACGGAGGCAATTGGAAAAAGACAAAGAGGTAGCTATGCGAGAAATATACAAGGAAAGCTGTCAGGCAGAAATACTCCTGTATCTGAGAAATTATGGAGACACAAAAAGAAGTGCATTTGTATCATTGTTAACTGGATATAGCGAAAGATACATCCAAAAACAACTGGCAAGAGCAATAAAAGAAGGAGACATAGAACTATACAAGAGAACTCCAAAAGGCTCCAAAAGACCCGTGATGTATGCCCGACTGACGAAAAAAGGAGAAGAAAAAATAGCGAAATACGAGAAAGATAACGGCGAGGAAGGAGGGCTCCAAGACATCCCCAAGATAAAGCAGGATGAGCGAAAAGAAAGTGTGCTCCAAGTATACAGCATCTGTAAAGGGATGGGGATGGCAACAGAGCAAGCAGACAAGCCAAACATCGAGAGGCTTTTTGGCGAGCAGGGAGCGCCCGAAACCAAGAAAGAACAAAGAGAAATAAAAGAGCTGGAACAGACGGGCGCGTTTTATAGCCTAACGGAAATTCGGTTGTGCCTGAAAGAACGATTTGGGTATGGGCCACTAAATGCAACAAGATGCATTGGTATTGTGATTCGAAAAAGAAGGCTTTACTTCGTATACAACATGAAAAACAAACTAATGTATCTAAACTTAACCATAGAAGAACGGGCACGAGATGTCATTATGCAAAATCTTATGGCATCTCAAATAGCAAATTCTATGATTGATTTTTCGTATAGCGTAGCTTGTTTATTGTTTGGAAACAACTATACAGCTATCCCAAAGTTGTTCTATGAAAGAAAAAACGGCGAAATAAAACTGGATGAAGCTGGGAACCCAATAACATTCAAAGGCAAATGGAAACCAAGTAAAGATAGATTGACATTAGGGAACCTCATAGAAGTGTATCCAAACATCTATTTTGTATCAATAAAAAATGCTCGAATTGATTTAGATAACGCAACGCAGGTAACACCTGAGTTTGCGGAGCGAGTTATAAAAGGCTGGCTCAATAAACATGAAAATCTAAGAGCAGAACAGACGCGTAGCGGAGCACAAGCAGTTGTCAAAGGAAGCGGCGAAGATGTCTTTATATGGATTGACCAGAATTTAAGCAAGTTATATCAAGTCTTTAACAGTGGTGAGAAAGTGCATGTAGTAATTCCAATAAGTGGAATTGAAAACAGTGTAGCTCGTGTACTTGGCACCAGATTGATTGATATAAGAACAATGAGTGATGAAATACTTGAAACAAGACAATATGATGATTATGGTCATATTGTTTAACAAATAAGAAACAGAGGGAGAGAAAAAAGAAGTGTTGCCAGTCACGATAATTCAACATAGCGATAAGGCTGCTGGTAATAAAGTACAATGTATACAAACAGGAATTCTTGCCATTACAAACGACAGACTATTCATTCAAACCAATCCTGCTGAAATTATAGAAATTAAAATACCTGAAATTGAGCACACAGAATATAATGCGAAGCGAAGCAGTTTCGAAATACATAGTAGTAGAACAGGTTGCGTTGAAATTGTTCCTATGTTAAACGAAGTTAAATCACTCAGAGCATTACTCTCGAATATCGGAATACATATATCTGATAAAACAAACAGTAAGGAATGAATCCAATGAACCATAAAGCACGTAATGTCCTTTTGAAATGCGTAGCAGCACTTGCCATTAGTTCTATTATTTCATGGGGACTAATAGATAGTGCAAATCATCGTGTTCGCGTAGCTGCACAAGAAGTAGAACGTCAACGGATTTCTACACTATGGGACACAGAAGTAGAACGAGGAAAGCAAGAAGTAGAAGAACAGAGGCGTAAAGAGGAAGTGGCACGACTAGCAAAAGAAGAAGCAGACAGAAAAGCAGCAGAAGAAGCTGAGGCAGCACGGCTTGCAGAAGAAGAAAAGAAAAAAGCAGAGGAACAAGCCAAAAGTATAGGCGTAGCCAAAAGCGATGTTGTATACGGAAGCCGACTTGGAAAAGTCCAAGTCGATGGTACAAACATAAATTGCAACCTCTATTGGGGAGATAGTGACACACAATTTCGGTATGGCGCTGGATGTCATGCAGAAGATGGATGTGTTCTTCCCGGAGAAAGTGGAACTGTCTTTATTGGAGGTCATACAGGAACGGTATTTGCCGACTTGGGTTCGTGTCAAATCGGAAGCATTGTTCATTTGACAACAAGCTGGGGAACCTTCGATTATCAGATTACCGAAACAAGAGTAATCAATGAAACGGACATTGATTTGTGTAGATTTGGAGCAACTGAACCGAGTTGTATTTTGTATACATGTTATCCGTTCGGAATCTTAGTTCATACAACGCAGCGATATGCGGTATATGCGGATTTGGTATCCAGCACATTATACGATACAGCAAATAGCGTAGCCTGAGACAATAGTGATTTTATCTATGTGAAGATTCTTTCGCGCAAAAAAATAAATAGTTGCACAACAATATAATTCCTGCGGAAATCGCGAAGCTTTTTCTATTGGTCACAAATTGTATGCAGTGTATCATTATAGAAAGAGGATTTTTTCAATTTGAAAAAAGAGAGAAAAGTAGGTATGAGTACCTTTAACGAAGAATTTCCGAAATGGATGAAAAAGGTCTACCAAAGGAATGGATACGACCCAAACAAATGGTACGGCTCAGAAATATATGAGAAACTGCATCGCGAAGCAATGCAGACATATACCGGACCAGCAGCAACTATGCAAGACTATGTGGAAGCGAAGCATACAGAAGCAGACATAAAGTACCTTGATTTCGTCATCAAGAGAATCCGAGAAAAAAGCGTAAATCTAAGTAGCCTCTCTGATTCGGAACGGTGGAAGCTAATGGATGACATCATTGCAGAATATTATAAAACCAATGGAAATGGAAATTTGAGAAAAAATGAACACTGAGAAAATTCAATTTGCAAAAAGCGTAGCTGAGTGGAACAGAAGCCATCAAGACGACTCCTGTGAAATGGATGCAAGCAAAATAGCAGAAGTAAATAGAGAAATTGCAGAAATCGAAAAGCAACGCAGAAAAAGACCAAAGCCAATAAGCAAGACAACGATGCAGGCTACACTCGAAACAAAACGTAGTAAATTATTAGAAGAAGCCAAAGCACATGAAGCGAAATATAATGAATCCGAAGTGGCTGTAAAAGATATTGTTATCATCTAGCTTACGGATAGATGTTAGCATCGGAATTATTCATAAAAAGTAATGAAACAGTATTTCTTTTGTATGATTGTTGCACAATAAAGATAAAACCCCGAAAAAACAGAAACAATGAATGGATAAATGTTGCGATGGATTCCAATAAAAGAAAAAGAGGGCCTCGAATTGAAAAACAAAATTCTCTGCGCAGCTATACTTTCGATAGGCATAGCTACAATGACTGGTTGCGTTAGCGCAAATAGTCTGTATGATAATGAGCAAATGATTGCTGATGGAAATGTGATAAGCAAGTTATCAGGAATTGAGAATAGCTGTGAATCTCATTACGATGAAATCCATTATGATATCAGTGCCGAAAGTCTTACAGGAGCCGAGAAGATTTTCGGATTTGATGTAAAACAGGATGAAACAGCAATAGATGTATACCAGACGATTCAGTGTGATGGTGGACAAGTAAAACTCATTATCGTGGATAACACAAAGAAGACAGTGAAGGTATCCTATAACAGTTCCGGATTTGACACGATTGGCCTTGATAAAGGACATTATGAAGTTTATGTTGTCGGAAAAGATGAGGCAAAGTTTACTGCCGACATAAACATGTACAACTATGACACGGTGATTTGGGATTTTACATAAAATGAGGAGAAAAGAATGGCAAAGATATTTGGAGTCAGTGACGACCTCGTAGAAATCGAAAATACACAATACTTTGATGATGAAATAGGATGCTATCGAAGAGATGTGAGACTGTGGTTTGATGATGACACGGTAGTTAGAGTTCACTATGGTACACACGGAATATGGAGAATTAAAATTGAAAAGCATGGTCGAGCAGAATTTACATTAAAGACTGCGGAAGAAATCGGAGGAGATGCATATAGTGATGAATTAAACATCTTTGCAGATGTAATCCGACACAAAACAATTAGGGAGGGAGAGGAATGAAGCTACCTGATAATATAAAAATGATTTTCTTTGATTTCGACGATACATTATTTGTTCATTATAGCAACCAAAGGTTTGGCAATGATGATGAAATCATGAAAGAACTTGAAAAAGCAGAACTTCGTGCAACAGGTAGTGGATATCAAGTGTATGACAGACTCGGAAGTGTAAATCACTTGATGAAGGAATTCATAGAAGAAGACACGAAGGGAATTCCGAAGTTCTGTATTACATGGGTTGTAAATAGCATTATGCTTCCATATAAAAAACGATGGATTGATAAGTACTATCCCGGAGAAATCAAGGCAGTATATGGGACAAGCACACCAGAAGAGAAAATCAATACGATAAAACTGCTCGCTGGTATCTATTCAATCAAGATAGAAGACATTCTGTTTATTGATGATAAGTATGATACCGTTGCGCAGGCCATTGAAGCTGGACTAACCGGAATGACAACAATAGAAGTAATGACAAAAAAATGCGAAGAACGGCGTTGGGGAGGGCATACAACAGATGAAATATGAAAATGTTAAAGAAGCATTCATGCAATGTGATGTAAACAAGCTCATAAACGAATACAGCAAAATTCTTCCGAGTGAGGATAAGAGTAAAGAAGAAGCACTGGCATCAGCAAAATCAGAAACTGGTGCAGCTCTTAAAAGAATTAAACAGACTCAGCCAAAAGAGAAAAGTGCAGAAGGCCAAGATGTCTTGGTTGTATGTAAATCATATGACGAAAACGGTTGTGATACGTTCTGCGTGAATGCCAAAGATATCGTCGCGTGGAAATCAAAGCAGAAATCTAATGCCAGTACCGTCAATGATGAAATCAATACCATCAGTGATGAAATGCTCACCTTTATGAGTACGGATGACATTTTCAAAGCAGCGATGGATATTGAAGTTCCGGAAAAGTATGCTATCGAATTTTGCAAGTGGGAAGAAATCCTTGGATGGAAGTTGGCTGATTTATGCGTAGCGTGGTATGGACTTGAATATTGCTTGGCGCATGTTTTGTGGGAAATGACCTTCTTTGGTGTGGACCCGGCAGGCGTAGAAAAAGCGACCGTAGAAATCCATACAAGATTAGAAGAAGCAAAGAAAGACCTTGATGAGAATGGCGAACATAAACGGTATATTACGATAGATGAATTGGCGATGAAAATTCTTGGTGATGCTTATGATGAAAATTGGTATCCGGAAGAGGAACGAGAGCGAGACAGAAGGAATACCGCGATTTCAAGTTATAAGATGAATAAAGACTACTACCAGATTATTAACAATATTGAAGTGTGAGGAAATTATATGATTTCAAAAGAGCTTTTTTGCAAGACGATTGAAGACATCAAAAAGCAAGACGAAAAAGTAATTGCATTTAATACTGCACTGAACAAGATGTGTGATTCTTATGCAGTGTTTGATGCGGACAATTTGTATTTGGCAGCATTACTTCGAATTTTGAAAGAAGAACTTGATGATAAAGCGGATACAATCCAGTGGTGGTTGTATGAGCATGTCCAGAAAAGCGTTTGGTATAAATTTGAAGACGGACACTGTATGAGATATGATATGCCAACAGCCGAGTTACTATATGATTACCTAACGACACCAATGGAAAACTTGCCATTAGTAGATGAAGAGGAGCAGGTATGAAAATTAAATTTATCAGTGTCAAAGTGATTGCAGCTATTGCAATTCTGGTGACGGGCATCAACTGCGTCAGTATTGTGCCCACTGGCTATACTGGTGTAAGAACCACTTTCGGACAAATTTCCAGTGAAACTATGCCGAACGGTCTTAACATTAAACTTCCATACATACAGAGCGTAAACCTCATCAATAACAAGCAACAAGATAAAGAGTTTGCAAACAATCAAGTATGGGGTGAAACTAAGGACCAAGTCCAAGTATATGCTCAAAATGCAACTGTATCATATCGATTGAATCCGGAAAAGTCGGCATACTTGTATACAAACTTCAACGGAATCGACAATATCATAAGTGAAGTAATGTTTGATTCGGCTTTCAAACAAGCGGTATCTACATTAGGACCAGCAGAGGCAACAAAACGAGAAAAAATCGAGCCTGCAACACAGGCAAAGCTGCAGCAACTCGTAAATGAAAAATACGGAGAGGATACAGTAGATGTATCGTTGGTTGTCATCAATCAGATGGATTTCTCGGAAGATTATAATAAAGTAATTGCAGAGAAGAATGCTGCGCAGCAAAAGCAGGAACAACAGGCGATTGAAAACGAAACCAATATCGCAAAAGCCGCTGCGGATGCAGAAGTAGCTCGAACTACCGCACAAGGAAAAGCAGACGCATCTAAAATTGAAGCGGAAGGTAAAGCAGAGGCAAATAAAATTTTAAGCGATGCCGTTACGGAAAACACGTTGAAACAAGATATGTTGAACAAGTGGAATGGGGAATTACCAAAAGTTGTTGGAACCACAGATAATGTCTTTGCATCAGTAGATGCAATTGATTCCAGCTCTACGAACAAATAATATATTCAAATTAAAAAGCCATCATCTAACTCGCAACTATTGTCGTGAGCTAGGTGATGGCTTTTTTCATAGTAAATATAGTAATTCCAGTATAGTAATAAAGACGATATTAAGAAAGGAGAGCAGGCATTAAAAACCTGCGCCATTGCACTATGGAAAAAGAATCAGACAAATTATACTACGGTATTAACGGAAAACAAACCGAAGAAGCAACACCGATGGAACCTCCGAAAAAGGTATACATTCTTGATAAGAGTGTGCTACTATCATCTCCGTATGCTATCTTTGCATTTGATGAACATACAGTCCTTGTTCCTTTCAATGTGATTCAAGACTTAGACTATATGAAAAAATCCGCAAATGAAACAGGACGAAACGCACAGGAAGTTTTGCGCATTATTGAGGACCTTCGAAAGAAAGGAAACTTGCATCAAGGTATTGAACTTGAAAATGGTGGAACTGTCTTTGTTGATAACAGCCAAAATGAAACTGTTATTGAATCTGCCTATAACTGTAAACGCAACTGCCCGGATGAAACAAACATCATTATTGTTTCAAATAGTACGGCAGCTTGCGTAAGAGCAGAAGAGGCTGGATTCAAGGCAGAAGTGTATCGGTCAGACAGTGTGGATACAGAAAATCGGTATCTTGGACGAACAACTGTCTACTGCTATAACGCGGAAATTGATACAAATGGAATTCCGAAGGAAATTGCAATAAAGGACCTTGGCAATGAACCAAAGCAAGAATTTACGGAAAACGAATTTGTAACAGTAAAAAGAGCCGATGAGTCAACACTCGGTATTTTCCAAGTAAAGGGGAAGAAACTCATTCGGTTAAACATGGATAATCTGCATCCGTATGGAGTGAAGCCAAGAAATGCGGCACAAAAGATGGCAATCCATGCGTTGCTGGATACTCTCGATTCTTCTGCATTAACAATTCTTATGGGCGATGCCGGAACCGCAAAAACATTTTTATCTCTTGCATGTGGGTTGGAACAGACTGTTGGAGATGACATCAAGTATCGGAGTATCCTTGTGGTTCGTCCAAATGTCAAGTTTGATGAAACTGTCGGGTTCTTAAAAGGAAGCGAAGCCCAGAAAATCAACCCGTTGATTCGCCCTGTCATGGATAACCTTGACCAGCTAACAGCTATTAAAAGTGATAACGGTTTAGAAAAGCCTGAAAGCAATAGGAAGAAAAAGAAATTTGCAGAAGATGATGATACAGATAAGATAGTAGCACCAAATTCCTACGCGCAGTATCTGTTTGATTCAGGCAAAATCGAAGCACAAGCAATGGAGTATATGCGAGGCCGTAGTATTCGGGATAGAATTCTTCTGATTGATGAAGCGCAGAACATGACTCCTCTTCAAGCGTTCGGTATTATCAGCCGTGCCGGAATGGGAACGAAAATTGTATTGGCTGGTGACCCGAATCAGGTTGATAATCCGCTGCTTGATTCTCGTACAAACGGTTTGACTTATGCTGCCAACGCTATGAAGGGAAGCAAGGTTTGTACACAAATCACATTTGAAGAAAGTGAATGTGAGCGTTCGGAGCTTGCAAAAGAAGCTATCAAGAGAATGAAGATAAAAGGAAAGACAGACCAAGAAATTAAACCGAGATATAAAGGCTAAGGTGAGATATGTACAGTGTGATTTTACTTATTGTATGTGCCGCGATTGTATATATGGTAGAAGCCTATATTCATACCTATTATGCGATAGAGTACATGCACGGGACATCTTTGTTTTTGGTATTGCTTGCTCAATACGGTGTACCCGTTTTCTTCTTACTATTATGCGGATATATTATCTACAAGCAAATCGAAAAAAAGAAGATAGAAGAGCAAAAAGAATCAAATAGTAAGGCAGAATCAAAAGAAGAAAAGTACGCGAAGCAAATCAATGATATAGTTAAGACAAAAAACATCTTTTCAGAGCAAGCAGACCAGATGCAATATCAAGTCAGACGGTTTGGACAAAAGATGGCTACAGCATACAGTATGACACAAGATAGCAAGACATCCGGTGAACAGGCAAAATGTTTGACGCTTCTTGCATCAGCAGAAAAGATATTCTACGACCGTCTGGATGATGCAATTCGCTCCGCATCTATGTTCGACGAGAACGAATACAGAGCATTTTGCAAAGGAACGATTTCATTTGGAGATAAAGAAACAGCCCAGAAGAAAAAAGAAATCTATGATGGAATTGTAAATACCGTCAACAAAGTAGTACATGACAACGAGCGACTAATTTTGAGACTCGACTCGCTTGCCTATGCACTGAATCAGCGCTCGGCACAGAATCCGTGGGATACGGATGTGGCCCTCGCAATGTCAAAGCTAGATTCTGTCATCAATAAAACGAATGATGACATTAAGCAAGACGAAGAAATCAGTAAAGAAGTAATGCGTCGATTTGATGCATTGAAATAAAGGAGAAAACTATGAAAAAACAAATTCGTGCTATTGCTGCTGTCGCTGCAGCAACCATGATTCTGACTGGATGCGCTGCACATAAGCAGAACAACGTTTCAGAACAAACACCTACGACACAGACTCAGAGCAGTACAGCATCTTCCAGCACAGAGACTGCACCAGCAGGGGAGGACTGGTCATTGCTTGACCATCTGCCGGAATGGTCAGAAGGTACAGTGACTCCGTCTGTCACGGTAGACCCGAACAGTGGAGTTACATTTGGAGAAAATCCTCTCAACGACACAGACTGGACAAGTGAACTGGCTCTATGGAGATGGAAAGATGGAGACGATACCAAGGTAAGTGTATTACCGGATGAACTAAAGTCACTTCCTATCAACGGGTATATTGCTCTCAATCGGGAAGACGAAGGATATAGTATCAAGGAAGTTCACGACAAATACGATTCAGAAAAAGAGCCTGACCGCAATATTCAGTATTATTGTGTGGTGGGAGAAAATGGTGTTTACTATCAAATCGGCTCAGATGCTACCGATGGTTCATATGTCATGATGCTGGATGATGATGTTGCCAAAGAAGAGGACATGACTTTTGGCGATGCGTTCGATAAGGGACTGTACTACAACCGCATCAACGTCTACAATTTCGATTGGTTTCCGGAACACGGTAGTCCGGCACAGGAAAAATTCAAAGCCCTATATGAGCATTTCGGCAACCCGTCCGGTTTGTACTGGAAAACGACTATTTTTGGAGGTATGGCGTTCAATTCTTTTGACGAACTGAAAGCTGCCACCTATGAGGATGTAGGAAAAGCTAAGCGTTATTGGCTGGTTTGGAATTGTGATGGTTATACGCTCGCAGCGGAGTGCTATGACCAGTTTGATGGTAAAGAAACGCCGCAGGAAACTTTCGTAACCTATATCTATGTTTTCCCAGATGTTGACGAAGCGTACATCTCTCATATCGATGCAGGCAGCATCGTTGACGGTTATGTTGGTTCCGGTGAGGCACCGCTGTGTTTGAGTGGTATCAAAAGCGATGAATAAAAAAGTCAGCAAGGAAGTAATGCGTCAGTTCGACACATTGAACGGAGGTAAATGACAATGGCAAAGAAAGGTGTATTTTCGGTAATTGCCACCATCGCTATCGTTGGCGTTGTGGTTGGTGTTTTTTCGCAGACGGTACTGCGTGATGCAAGCGTCAGTACGATTACAATGACTTCTGAGCAGGCATATGCGGATTTAAGCAGCAAAACAAAGCGCATTGGTGTACAGGAGGTATCCGTGAATCCGCAGCAGCTCGATGTGTCTGAGTTTCTGGATGCAAAGGATGAGCTACCTGATATTGAATCCTCTTATCCGTTCGTAGTGGCAGGAAGCGGTGATGTGAATATCGAGATTTTCTCTTCCGGTGAAAAGGCGGCAGAAACAGGTTCTGATTCGTTCCTGACAAGCATGGCAAAGAAATTCAATGCACAGCGCAATACGACCTCGGACGGCAAGACTATGAGCGTTTCGTTACGTTCTGTCCCTTCCGGCACGGCTGCTGAGTATATTTCAACAGGAAAATATCAGCCTGAGTGCTATACGCCTTCTAATACGCTTTTCGGGGAACTCGTAAAGAATGAAGGCGTAGAGCTTACCGTGGAAACCGACCGTTTGGTTGGTAATGTGGCAGGCATTCTCGTATCCAAGAAAACAGGGGATATGCTGCGAGCAGATTATGGCGAAGCATCTGTAACCACTGTTCTAAATGCAACCATCGACGGAAAAATGATGATGGGATATTCAAACCCCTATACCAGTGCCACCGGTCTTAATTTTTTGCTTTCCGCATTGGCAAGCGGCGGCAACGATAATATCGTCGATGCGGCAGCAGTAGAGAATTTCCAGAAATTCCAAGCAAATGTTCCGCTGGTATCCTTTACTACGCAGCAGATGGTCCAGTCTGCTGACAAGGGCGTTGTAGATGGTCTTGTAATGGAATATCAGTCTTATCAAAATGACCCGACCTTGCAGCGTAACTATGAATTTATCCCGTTCGGTGTACGGCATGATAACCCCCTGTATTCTATTGGAAGTATCTCGGCCGAAAAGAAGGAAGTTATTGCTGCGTTCGTTTCCCTCTGCGCACAGAATCAGGCAGAAGCGACGAAGAACGGATTCAATGGCCTTGATGACTATACATATACCGGCAAAGCATACGACGGTAACACCATCGCACAGGCTCAGAGTGTCTGGAAGGAAGAGAAAGATTCCGGTATTCCTATCGTGGCGGAGTTCGTTGTTGATACTTCCGGGTCGATGCGCGGCGAACCTATCAACGCACTGAAAACAGCCATGATTAACACCATCCAGTATATCAATGACGACAACTATATCGGCATTATTGGTTTCGATTCGGATGTCAGAGAATACCTGCCAATCGACCAGTTCTCTCTGACTCAAAAAACTCTGTACAAGGGCGCAGTAAATTCCCTTGATGCGAACGGAAATACAGCCATGTACAACGGTCTTTGCGTTGCAATGGACCGTATCTATAAAAAGTCTCAGGAACTCGGTGGAAATTGCACGCCCATCATCTTTGTTTTGACGGATGGTGACAGCAATACCGGTTACAAGTTCTCCGACACAAAAGACATCATTGCAGGCATGAATATTCCGATTTATACCATCAGTTACAACTATGCAGCGGATAGCCTCTCGGAGCTTGCTTCTATTAACGAGGCGGCATCTATTGTCGGTAACAGTGAAGACATTACTTATAAGCTCCGCAACCTGTTTAACGCAGAAATGTAACTGAAATGCGCGGGTTTTACCGCGCAGCTATCCAAAATGCAGCAGCCTCCACGTCGGCGGATAGCGGGCAACAGAAGAAAAAAATTCTGGCAAATAGCTGCAAAGCAAAACATAAAAAAGGAGATTTTACCATGAAAAAATTTGTCTTTCTGTTATGATTGCAATAGCACTCGCGTTTACATTAACCGTTTTTATGCTGGCTTTTCGGGCATTTTTGCCCTGCCTTTAAGCTTCGCTTTGGGTAGTAAGTACACTGGTCTATCGAAAGATAGTGTATCCGGCAACTTTATGTTGTCGGAAACCCATGTAACTGCATTGCGTCAGCATAGAATCCCACTCCGTGAGGGGTGGGAGTACGTCACCGACAAGTGAAAGGAGACATTATGGTACTCATCATGGGGGTAGTCATCGTACTGCTCATCCTCTTTGGCTTTCTCTGCTACAAGAAAGCTCCTCCGACGGAGGCAATCGTAGTAACGGGTTTTGGTCTTGCCAGACCGAAAGTCGTTTGCGGCAAAGGCACGTTTGTGCTCCCGGTACTGCAGCGTGCAGACCGGCTGAACATGCGGCTTCTGAAAATTGATGTCAAGACCCCGGAGACGGGCGTTAAAACCCAGAACGGCGTATCGCTCTGGATTGATTCTGTTGTCACGATTCAAGTCTACAGTGAGAACTCCACTGTTCTGGATGAGGAAGTCAAAGCATCCGGTCTGAAGGACGCAAAAGCGTACATCATGTCCCGCCAGCAGGCAGCCATCTCGAACTTCCTTGGAATGAACGAGCAGGGCATCAACGATAAAGTCAACGATGTTCTGCAGGGAAACCTGCGCGAAATCGTTTCGGATATGACCGTTGACCAGATTCTGACGAACCGCAAGCAGATGGCGCTGAGTGTCATTGAGAATGCTCGCCCGGACCTCGCAAAGATGGGTCTTGAGGTCGTGACCTTCAATGTGCAGGACATCCGCGATGCTATTGACGGGCAAGGTCATAACCACGGTGTTATCGAAGCTATCGGCATTGAGCAGGAAGAGCTCGTGAAGAAACAGGCCGAGATTGCCCGTGCGCAAGCAGCCCGCGATGTGGCGTGTGCTAAGGCTGACGCGGAGATGGCGGCAAATGCCAAGGAAGTCGAAGCACAGACGGCTATCGCCCAGCGTAACAACGAGCTCAAGCTCGCTAAAGCGCGGCTGCAGGCAGAGGCGGATAAAGCTGCTGCGGACGCAAACGCTGCCGGTCAGATTCAGACAAACCTCCGCGCCAAGGAAATCAAAGAAGCAGAAGCCGACGCCGAGATTGCTAAGCAGAAGAAAATGGTAGACCTCGCCGCGCAGGAAGCCGAAGTTCAGCAGCGCAAACTCGATGCGGAAGTTCGCAAGCAGGCGGATGCAGACCTCTACCGCCGCCAGAAAGAGGCGGAGGCAAAGAAGTACGAGGCGGAACGTGCAGCCGAAGCACAGAAATTCGCAAAGCAGCAGGAAGCAGAAGGCATCGAGCTTGTCGGTAAAGCCGAGGCGGAAGCAATCCGTCAGAAAGGTATTGCGGAAGCTGAGGCTATGAAGCAGAAAGCCGAAGCTTACAAGCAGTACAATGATGCGGCTGTCGCTGAAATGCTTATCAAGGTCCTGCCCGACATCGCCAAGAGCGTGGCGCAGCCTCTGTCCAGCATCGACAAGGTATCTATCATTGGCGGTGACGCCTCTGGCGTATCCGGCATTTCCGGCAATGTTCCGGTGCTCATGGCACAGACGATGCAGACGGTAAAGGAAGCTACCGGCATCGACATGGGCGAAATTGTTCGTGCCAACAGCATTCAGGCAAAGACAGACCGCAACATCCATATCGACGGAGTGGAAAGCGCAGACTCTTCTCGTAAACCTCGCCGTACCGCAGGCGGCTGGGTCGTACCGAGCACTGACCCGAAGACGGGGAAGGATATGCTCCACTTCCATCCGGATTATGTGGATGAGAAGGAAATTCTGAATGCGCACCGCGCGGCGGAAAAGAAACACGAATCTGCGGATAAAGAAAATCCGTTTGCATCTCATCCGTTTGATAAAAACAACAAGTAACTATCGCAGCCCCTTGAGGGCTGCTGCTGCTCAATAAAACAGCCTCCACGCGGCGAGCAGCGGGCAACGGGAATTCCCGGCAAATTGTCTTTCAGACCGGAAGGTGGGATAGCACTATGCGAGTACAACAGGTCCCGAACTCTCCCTATTTCATCCACTACGACGATAACGGCTATTGCAACGCGTCCAAAGATAAGGATGGCAAAGAGCCAATTCCGGAGTCTGAGATGCAAGAGTTTCTCAGCGCGGTCGCCAATGGTTTGCTCTACATTGAGCAGGAACGAAAGGACAGATACCAGCGCATCAACGAAGCCGAGAAAGAAGCCTTTGCCAAAGGCGAAGCAAAAGGCAGAGAGGATAAGCTCACCGCCACAATCAGGGAGCTGGAGGAAAAGCAAGCATTGAGAGAAGCACAGGAGCGCAAGGCACAACACGAAGTGTATATTCTTACTCGGCGTAGCACGAGAACGGAGTGGGTTCGCGTATTAGGAGATTGGTGAGTGACATGTTAGGAAGTATTCCGATTCCAAACACCAGATTTTATCTGACCAGCATCGACGGTAAGAAGTGGTTCATAACAGAATATTACAGAACCGCACCATTCAATCCTGCAAAAGAAACATACGACTTGTACAAAGCGTTTGCGGAAGCCTTTCGAGAAAACGAGAGGGAAAAGCAGGAATTTCCTGAGAAGCTCGAAGAATCTGTGAAAAAAGCCTACGGCAAAGGCATATACGCCGGACGACACAGCAGACTGTAGGCTCCGTATAATCTGAGTAAGGGGACGAATCAAAACAAGTGAAAAACATTTGACAAAAAGCATTTTTAAGAATACATGGCAAGTACAGAAACAGCCCCCGCCAACCGGCGAGGGCTATCTTTTTTGCCTGTTTCGAAACTACTACCGCCATCGCATAGAGTCACCGCAGAAAATCGGTAACCTCGACACGTTGCAAGTAGCGTTCCAACATCCCATAAATTATAACTTCTTTCGTTTTGTGCGTGTAGCAAACAAAAATACCGTCACCCAACAGGAGATTATAGACGGGGTGTGTGCTCTTCATTTATCATCAAACACGAACACCGCATCCATCGGCATTCTTATCATCCACCATCATATAGCAAGATACCCGACCATAAGGCAGACCTAACTCTGCCGCGTAAGATTTCAGGTCAGAACAAACAGTATCGCGCTTTAAGCCATGGCTTTTCTCAAACATCTCAAAGCCAATATCAGAAGAAAGAACACAGGATTCAGTGCGCTTGCTTTCAGGCGTGTTTTGGAAGCCATCAACAGCATTGCAGTGATTTTCAGCGTAACACTCAGTGTTCATAACATAGGCAATGACGGATGCTACAGTATCATAATCGGAATCTTCTACAAGGAAATCTTTAACATCACCATCATTGACAACGACATTCTCATAGAAGTCGCGAATGTCAGCAGGAGCATCCTTGCTTGTCATAGTAGCTTCGTGATTTTTCAAGAATTTCTTGAAATCTGCTTCACTCAGCGTATCTGTAAAGAAACCATATCCATCTACGCGAACCTTGACAAGACTATCAAAATAAGCGTTAATTCTGTCCTCAATCTTCTTCTTTTCTCTGTTCATGGCGGCTTTCACGTGGGTTCCTGTATAGAATACAGGGTACTCCATGATATCAACGCCATCAGGCAGATTCGCATCGACGGCGGTGTCAATCTGGCTACGGAATGCCGGAACGTGCTTGTGCAAGTCTCTGACGGAAGTTAAGTAACCGGTAACATAGAACTCGTCATCAACACTCATATGACCAATGAGCGCAATGTACATGGTCTGAACCAGTACACGGTCAACACTAAACCAACGAACACGAATCGGCATAATCACGTTTGCTGCGGTGTTGTTTGCATCGTATTCATCACGCTCACCAATAGCCTCGATGTATACTTGGTCATTGTAATCGTAAAAAATAGATTTGTAAGAAGACTGCAACTCGTTCAAGGAAGAGAGAGGCTCGGAAAGAGGAATCATCTTTTTCAAGAAACCAATAAATGACTTTACGTTGTCATTCATCCAATCAGCGTCAGTAAGGGAAGCGCGGCGCTTCGTATTAACCTCTTTCTTGTCATCATGTAGAGGAGCATAGCCGCAAGCAAGGCGCAACTCATTCTCAGTAACTTCATTCGTTGCTTTGGCAATCTTCTTCAGTGTAACTTCTGTAGGGGTGGAAGTAGATTTGCCGTTTGCAAGGCGACTGAGGTAGACGCGAGCAAGACCGGCCTTGAATGCAAACTTTTCCTGCGTACTCGTACCGATAGCTTTGCGAACGAGGACAGCAAGACGAGAAGGACTATAACCAAGTTCTTCTTCCTCATCGTTATATTCCAATTCTTTCCGCTCCGCACCGTTCACAAGAGACCAGCCAACATCTTTCAAGCTCTTGAGAATGCGACCATCGCTATCCACAATGCTCTTCCCATACTGTTCGTTACTTTCCAGAAACTCTGTAGCTTCCTGAACCATACGGAGTTCGTTCATCTTGATAACTTCCGGAGCGTTCAGTTCATCCAGACGACCAACACGTGTGTCGCGCTCCTCAACACGACGCACAAGTGCAACGACATCATCAAATGTCTGCTGCGGGTAGTGGTCAAATAGGTCGTAGCTGAGAATGATTTCGGTAATCGGGTGAGCATCTACGCCTTTGAGCTTGGCATATTCAACAACAGCATCGGAACAGAACGAACATTCTTCGAAATCGTTAAAATACGAAGACATCTGCGTAGAGGCATCCGGCATCGTAAACATACCGCAACCATCTGCTTTCACACCGTAGAAGGAGCGATTGCAAAGAAGGTCTTTCAAGTCTTTTTCCTCAACATTCATCTGCTTGGCAAGCTCAGGCAACTGTTTACGGAGAATGACGGGGTGATGCAGCTTGACAAAAATCATATTTAACATCCTTTCTTGTCGCAAAAAAGCAATTTAAAGTAACTAAATGTAACTCTGTGGTATTATAATAGCACAATTTGTAACGCAATGCAAGTACAAAATTTCAAAAAAATACAAATAGTACCAAAAAGTTTCACAATGACAGCTACAACAAAAAAGTTGCTTCGAACTTTCTCACTCCATTTATAAAAAAGCACAGCGCAGCAGTTAAGTTCTCAAACACGAGTCCACACAAAATAATAAAATATAGATGGCACCTAACAATGCAGTATTTGAAAAGAATCACAGATGGCCGGGATATACAGGAAGCGATGGAACTGTTCTGCAATTTGACGTACTCCCACCCCTTACGGAGTGGGATTCTATGCTGACGCAATGCAGTTGCAGGGTTTTCCAACAGCATAAAGCTGCCGGATACACTATCTTTCGATAGACCAGTGTACTTACTACCCAAAGCGGAGCTTAAAGGCAGGGCAAAGTGCCCGAAAAGCCAGCATAAAAAATGTAGATATCCCCTCAATGAGGGTTTCACCTGTCAAGTGCCGCCGAAAGCAGCACATCAAGGCAATCAATAGGGCTACGTCGAAACCCTTTAAAAATTATAAATGTCTTAGAATCCTACGCTTGCAGGCAGCCATTCGTGGCTGTTTTGCAAGCGTTCTTTTGTTTCGTCGTGCAGTTTCTTAAACAGCGGGAAATCTTTCTTAATGGTTTTCTTGTTGTAGGATTGAAGGTTTTTCCTAAGATGCAATAAAAGGAATGCGGAATACATATCCCGCTGAACAACGGTTCCGTCGGAAAGTTTAGCAAAGCGCTGGGACAATTTCTTTTTGGTGTAGCTATCATCGGTATGGTCAAACTGCGAAGCTTTCGTTTCAAAGGTACTGACCTTGATAACGCTGCCGCCATAACGATTGGCTTTTTGATTCAGAATGGAAATAAACATTGCAGGGGCGCAGCGTCCGATAGATTTACCGAATCGCTTTTTGGAACGCGCTCTACCGGTTTTTGGATTGATTTTCGTCTTCTTGCTGCGCTTTTGCAAGGCTTTGTAGTTCATATCTTCAACTACGAACTCGTTACCGTATGTCAGCAATTCGTTGGCGAGAATATAATGCTCCGTCTTGCGTACGGCGGCGAGTTTACGGTTCAAATCCCGCAGTTTGTGCAGCAGCCGATAGTAGTTTTTACTGTAATTCCAATGGCGAATTTGCTTATGCCCGTTCTTGCACTTTAAACGTTTGACGGTTCCGTTTTCGTTAAAGTATTGCGGATTCATCGCACGGCGCGAACGGTCCATTTGACGCATGACGCGAGCAATCTCTTTGGTAAGACCATTGCGTGCTTCCACTACAGCAGACGGCGCAAGCACACGAAGGTCGCAAACATCTTTACCGCAAAACGCGATAGTCTGCGTGCCGATATCTACGCCAATGCGCCCCTGCTCAACAGGATGTTTTGCGACCCCGTTACTGTCGCATTTGATAGGTGGATAGCCTTCCAAAACAAGTTGTGCGTAATACTTCCATTTGGTGCCGACCCATGAACGAACAATTCGGCAATATTTTACGCCACATTTAAGCGCTTCCTGTTGATATCTTCCCGTTTGAGTATCGGGATTGCGCAATTTGACAAGGAACTCGTGTTTCCCGTAAATAATGCGCAGATTGCCGTCTCCGATACACGGTTTGATTTTCGCCACGGCGGCGGCAACCTCTTTGTCCATTTGCGCTTTTACTTCATCGGGGAGAACTACTTCTTCGTCTTTTTTGGCATTGAGTTTTCTGTAAGCATCGAAGTATTTTTTCTCGACGGAACTTTTCGCTTTTCGCTTGGCGGATTCCAAAGAACTCACTGTATGGTTTGCCGGACGGAAAACAATCCCGTTGGTGTTTTTCTTTCCAGAAAGGGTTACAAAATCATCCAACCTTTTATAGTGTACGGTTTTTCCTTTTCCATAAAAGAAGTCGCCCCACGCTTTCCAGACAGCGGATGCCACTTTTTGAGCGACATCACAATTTACGTTGTATGCTTTTTGGTAAGGCACAACCAACTTGTGGAATGCGCCCTCGGAAAAGCCTGCTTGCTTAATCAGGTTGGAACGCTGTACCAACAATGCTTTCCGTTCATCACTGTTGGCAGGAGCTGCCTTTATGGCTTTTATAAGATTTTTGTATTCGCGGGTTTTACGTAGCTGATGCCACATTTTTGTGGTTTTCGTAACCATCTGGTTGTAAACTGTGCATCCAACACGAAACTTTTTGGAAAGAAAAATTTCGTCCTGTTTGGTCACTTTTATAGGGAGCGTCAACACAAATGATGGCGTACTATTCTTGTTTCCGAAAGCCATAACGGTCCTCCTTTCTTTGATTGATTATACTGACATTATAACATTTTTTGATGCAAAAATAAACCAAATAGCGTTTTATTTACAGATTGTATACATTCGCTTTTCTTAAAAAATCATGCGCCAATTCCTCCCACCGCTTACGCAATGGGCTTCCTTGGCGCGGATTCTGTGACCCAACGCAAGCAGCCTATGATTATCAGGAAGGATATTGGTCTTGGAAAAACTACGTGAATTTCACAGGTAAAAACAGAAGGTACGAGGTATATAAGACGTATCACTTTTTGGCAGGAAAATAATAATACGGGAGGTGAGGTTGAACCTGAGACTTCTCAATGGTATAATATACACATAAGACGAAGTGCGAACCCTAAGTGAACATAGAAATACCGAGAGCTTCGCACTGAAAGATTGAACAAGAAGGTGGTTCCTGTGCAGTAATATGAGTTTCGCAGCTTTGCTATGAGGTTGCAGAATTAGCAATATGTGCAATCAACAAGTAGGGATATCTACGATAGTTGTACATGTTTGCCGTTGCATCCCGTGCGGGGTGCGTAAGATTGAAATTTGCACGAACTGCCCCGCTGTGTTGTAATTCGTGCGTTGCATCCCGTGCGGGGTGCGTAAGATTGAAATGCTTGCTCTTGCCGATTGGTTACAGGTAGACTACCAGTTGCATCCCGTGCGGGGTGCGTAAGATTGAAATGCTCGCTCTTGCCGATTGGTTACAGGTAGACTACCAGTTGCATCCCGTGCGGGATGCGTAAGATTGAAATTCGCACAGAGAAAGCAATACACAAAAATGCCGTTGCATCCCGTGCGGGGTGCGTAAGATTGAAATGTATAACCGTCAATTATCGAAAGATAACTCAAAAAACAGGGGTATTTGCGAAAATGGGTGGTTTATACAAAACCTCCAAGTTCGCAAGTATCACAGGCAGATGGACGATTTGCCCATCAGGATAGTCACCTGTTGAGGTGGACACGAATAAAAGCTTCATGTTGCATCCCGTGCGGGGTGCGTAAGAATTATAAGGCAGTTACTTACTTTATAGTAGGTAGCTGCCTTCTTTTTTTTACAAAAAATGTAATCGCAACTACGTCAAAAGTCAAGTGTGACTGTATGAATCATACAATCACAAAAAGCAAAAGCAAAAAAGTGAGTAAAGTAATAAAGTACAAAAGGAAACATTTAGAAATTAAGAAAACCATCTGCAAAAGGGGAGCAATGTAAAAGTGCTTTAGCACAGTGTAATTGCTTTCCCTTCTTTTCAGTTGCACTTGTGGGTTTCCCCAGCTTGCAATACTGCTGAGCTGCTACCCAGCCAAGGGGAACACTACCTCTTACATTCTGTAAGAGTGACTTACCGTAAGGCAACAAACATAAAAAATTGTTGCCTCATTTTAAGGTTTGATTTAGGTAACCACCTATTTTCGAATAGAGAATCACCTGATTTTGCAAATATCCAAAAACAGAAAGGAAAAGAAATCTATGAAAAGTACAACTTACAAACCCTCCGTCCATCTTTTTGTGGATATGGATGGAACACTGGCAACTTGGAAACAAGCAGCATGCTTTGAGGACCTTTTACAGGAAAACTATTTCCGTGACCTGCCTCCATACGAGGAGGTGGTAGATGCCATCAACTGGCTGAACAGTATTCATCCTGAAATTGATATTCATATTCTTTCGGCATACATGCCGGAGAATCCGTATTCCGTCAGAGAAAAGAACGAATGGCTGGACACCTATCTCCCGGCTATTCCCAAGGCAAACCGTATCTTTGTTCCGTGCGACATCAGCAAAGCAGAAGCTGCAGCGAAAGCAATTGGTGAACTCACTATCAATTCTTCCTGCATTTTGCTGGACGACTACTCTGTCAACCTGCATGACTGGAAAGAAAATGGCGGTGGCTGCATCAAACTTCGTAACGGCATCAACGGCAACGGCGGTACTTGGCGAGGTCACTCTGTAAGTCGATTTGCTACCTATCTTGAAATTGCCAACAGTATCTGGAAGAATATCAAGGAAATTTCTGGCGTAAAAGATTATGGCAGAGAGGAGTAATAGGCATGAAGCTTTGTGAAATCTTTTCGTTAACGCGCTATGACCAAAAAATGTACATCTATGTCACGAATGCCTACGACCAGAATGTTTGTCTGGGGCGTGGGACACGGTATGACATTATCTGTGATGTGGAAAACGTCGATAACATCTTGCCTCACATGCTTGATGAGGTGAATATGGTTTCGGTCACACAGGATAGCGGTATGCAGATTCTCGTCCGCGATGCAATGTATGAAAAGCCACTTGAAGAGCAGTACGACAAAGACTATGTGGCCACGTGGAAAAACTACGATAAAAGTACGCGACCGTTCCTGTTTAGTGCTGAACTCGAAGACATGCAGCCCGTCAAATAAATTAGTAGACCACCAATTTTCGTAAGGAATCCCACCAAAAATAATAAATACCCCATAACAATAAGGAGATAAAACTATGGCACGGAAAGAAATCAAAATTTTCATGGATTCAAAGGAAGCATCCAACTTTCTGAAAGTCATTGACTGGTCTTGGTTGTTCACCTTCCTCAGTGAACGCTACAACGTCTCGCTGAGCCCCCGCAAAGAACTGAAAGAATTGCGCGATGGTGCAGCAATCATCAAAGTCGAATGGCCGGATGAATTGATTGAAAAGTGCGGGATGATGGCTGATGTATTTTCGTCGGTCAAGCTTGCTACGTTTGATTCGTGTTTCAAGCAAGTCGTGGAATACGATGAAGATAAATTCAATAAAGAACGTGAAGCATGGTTTTCCAATCCAACAAAGATATTCAGCTATCTTGATTGTGATGGCACCGTCAAGGAACGCACTCTTGCGCTGAACATTTCCCTTCGTTATACGCTGGATGACGGAGGCTATAATTTCGCAACACTGCTCTATGCGGTTTATTCCGACGTGAATGGCTGGACTGTACAGATGAAAAAGGAGTAATAGGATATTCAACTTTTTCCGGGCATCTAAACGGTCCAGAAGTACAAAAATCCATAAGGGAGGTGAGTTACTTTGAAAGTACATAAAGGCTATAAATTTCGGCTAGAGCCTACAGAAGAGCAGAAAATCAAAATCAATAAAACGCTTGGCTGTTGCCGCTTTGTGTATAACTCTATGCTAGATAGGCGTATAAAAGCTTATCAACGGCGTGGCAAAAGTATGAGTTATATTGATACACAAAATCTACTTCCTCAGATGAAGACCTATCTTCCTTGGTTTGCTGAAGCAGATAGCCAAGCACTCAAATATAGCTGCCGCCAATTAGACGATGCCTATAAAGGTTTCTTTAAAAGCGGAAGAGGCTTCCCAAATTTCAAGCGCAAAAGAGGAGAGGAAACCTACACGACTACCAATCCAAAAGGCATTAAGGTGGACAATAAATACATTCAACTCCCCACACTTGGAAAAGTGCGCTATCGTAAGAGCCGCGACATCGAAGGTAAGATTTGCAAGGCAACAATTCGCCGTTCCGAAAGCGGCAAATACTTTGTAAGTATCCTTTGTGAAGTAGAGGTTGTCCCGCTCCCTGTTACGGATACTGTCATTGGTTTAGATGTTGGTATCAAGTCCTTTGCTGTTGACAGCAATGGTAACGAACATCCGAACCATAAGTATCTTCAGAAAGCGGAAGCCAAACTAAAGCGCGAACAGAAAAAGCTGTCACGCAAAAAGAAAGGCTCTGCCAACTGGGAAAAGCAGCGCATCAAGGTGGCTCTCTGCCACGAAAAAATAACCAACAAACGAAAAGATACCCTACATAAGTTGTCGTCCACACTGGTGAAAGAAAACCAAATCATCTGTGTAGAAGACCTCAATGTAAAGGGTATGGTTCGTAATCATAACCTTGCAAAAAGTATTTCTGATGCTGCTTGGGGAGAATTCTTCCATCAACTTGAATATAAGGCTCAATGGACAGGTAGAGTTATTGTTAAAGTGCCGACCTATTATCCAAGTAGTCAGACTTGCTTTTGCTGTGGATACCAAAATAAAAAAGTTAAAAACCTCAATGTGCGGTATTGGGTCTGCCCGAAGTGTAATACATCACACGATAGGGATAAAAATGCGGCAGACAATATTTTAAAGAAAGGGATGGACATGCTGGCTACGCCAGCCGCTTCATGAAGCACAGACAACGGTACGGTCAGGACGACCGAATCCCGGCGTTAAGCCAAAAAGTCTGTGGAGAGCGAGCCTCTATCAAGGGCTGCGGCCTGTGGTAAGTTTGCTCTGTGAAGCAGAAATCCATACTATTTTGCGGGAACACCCGCAAAAAGTTGGAAGTCCGAGTAATAGCAATGGTTGAAATGGCATTTTAGGTAAATCCCGGCACCACTTTCTACAAGAATTATTTATTTAGAAAATCGAAAAAACTGGCCACGACTATCAATGCGATGATGCTTGATGTGGCCTGACAAAGGGAGAAATTTTTATGAAAAAGAACACTTATAAGTTTTCCGTAGATGTAGTGTTTGCTTACAACATCTTTTCTGATGACACTCAAAAGAACCTGAACTTTGCTGTAACGACGGATATTTGCCGCGACAATTTTCCCGATGCAGTCGCCGCATTTAAAACTTATGTTGGGAATATCACACATGATATGATTGTGCTGTCCATTCCCGACCTAGTTAAGAAGCGTGTAGAAGGTATTCTGAGTATCAGCTACGAATGCAAACAGGAAGACTATTCGGATACGGATACCGACTCCGTATGTGTTGATTCTGAGCGTATTCATTATTCGTGGGAAACTCATCATGATGCCATTTTCGAAAGCAAACGCGTTGCCACAAATATCAAGTGGGATACCGACGACAAGGAAGTGAACCTTCCGAACCAGATGGTGATTCCGGATGATATCGATGATGACGCTGATGCTATCGGTGATTATCTCTCCGACGAAACCGACTTCTGCCATTTTGGTTTCAACATTGTCTACGAAACTACCATTAAGGTTGACCGCAAGGATGCAAAAATCATAAACGATTTGCTTTCCGGAAAGGATTTGGACTGGGATGTGGATGAAACTCATTCTGTCAACGCTGAATTTCACAACGGCACAACTGTTGATGTGATGGTTTGCTGCCCTCCGGAATCCCATGCGAATGACCCGGAAAGTTCTCCGTGGACGCAGGCTTGCTGGTATGATAAGGATGGTGAAAGCATTGGCTGCTCCGGTGCCGAGGACAACTTCTTCGGTGACTGGGAAATGACTGTCGAAAACGACCCGGAACTCTGTGGACCTGTATCGTATGTGGTTCATGTTGTTGAAGAGTGAACAGCTTTTTATTAGCTGCCAATTTATCGAATCGAAAGGATGTGAATGGGCAATTTCTCCCACGACTAAAGTCGTGGGTATCCTTGCCCTAATTTATGATTGAATTTGACAAACCTTACAACAAAGCCTACGGATTCTGGCACGTCACCACAGAAGGCGACTGTGAGGGTCGGTCCACCACTGACCTTGGTGTCTTTGAGGGAAATATCGATACCATCGCGTTGGCGCTCGCTGACAGGTGCTACTATTACGCCCTCTACTTCACAGCCGTAGACCCAACCGACTACGACGAGACCCCGACAAAGGATGAAATCAATATTTCCATTTCCGGCGCATCCGGCTTGTATGACATGACAAAGGAAGAGCGTTTGGACGCGATGCGGAATATGCTGAAAGACCGTCCCGTCTTTGTACGGGATGGCGACCGCGCTGATACCTTCATCATCAGCACCAAGCAGGAATCGCGGGAAAAGCGTAGGCAGAAGGTTCTCGATAAACTGACTGCCGAAGAACGCGAACTGCTCGGCGTTTGATAAGGTGGTACGGATAAAAAAAGAGTGCTTTTGAAAGTACCTATCGACGGGAGTAAACCATATGTACTACGATATCATCACGAAGGAAATTTTTGATTCTTATATCGAGAACGACTCAGATTTCATTCTGGAGGGTATTTCTACCGATACCTTCGGAAAGACAACTTTCCGGCGCTTCGTGCGCGTTCCATTGGCCATGGGGGAGCATTATATCGAAGCTCTCTACGAGCATAATTTTGGTTCGTTCCCTCTGTCTATGGGTACAGACCATTTCAGCTTCAAAAAGAATCTCGAATTTATGGCTTTCATCGTTGACCGCAAGGAAATCTGTTGCAAGTCCTTTCTGTTTGTACAGCTTTTTGAGGACTACAAGAAAGCAGATTCTAATTGGGTCACGGATGAAATGGTAAAAAGGTTTATCTCACACATTGAGAAGACCTACACCCCATCTGCTGAGGTGATGAAGAACAAGAAGTTTCAGTCCCTGACATACGACAGCGCCGTGAAGCAGTATGTGTATGACCGGAGCAACGACACCACTTTGCTCGACGTTATGCTAAAACTCCTCGAAAAGTTCGACGATTCCGTTATCATTGATTACCTTGCAAACCCCACCGGATGGGAAGAGCGGTTTGCCAAGGCTCTGGAACAATCAGGAATCTGGGATTCGTTCGCCAAGGAGCTTGCCGAACCTTTTGTGGCATATCTGGTTCAGACCCGGCAATATCTGGATACGTTCAGCGCAGACCCTTCTTGCTGGGAAAGTATCAGCAAAAATCTAATGGCTGCTGTCAAAGACCGCAAAACTGTTCGTCTGAACATTGAGGCTGGCGGCAAGTCTATGCAAGTCGTGTATCCTGCTGTCGGTATTGAGTCCTACGATGCGATTAGGACTAAAAGTCTTGACACCTTCGCGATTTCCCCGGCTCGTCATCAGGAAGAAGTGGAATATTTTCTGGAAGAAAATTGCCAAGGCTATGGTCGTGGACACCAGCACAGTATTCCATTCAAGGTTATCGTTTCTGTATCGAGCGGGCGCAAGGTTCTTTGGGAAAACCCGCTGTTCGGGAAATAATCGAAATGCCGTTGCGAAGTAAGAAATCATCGAATTGTCCATAGCGACTGACAAAAAACAATACCACTTGCCATCCGCACTCGTTGCGGGTGGCTTTGTTCAAGTTGTTTATCGAGAGTGCCGTAATACCTCTTGCTTTAGCTATGGGGAGAATGTCAACAAAGCCACATAACAAACAACACAGAAGATTCGACTTTTACTGAACTTGAGAAAGATTTTCATTGCGTCGCAGATGCAATGGAAGGTAAAAAGCAAAGAAATACCGCACAATACCACGGCCTTATTTAAGGGTCGTGGTTTTTCTTTCGCCAAAAGTTGGTATAGTAAATTTGTTACGATTTAGATGTAAAGGTGCGTTAAATGAAAAACAAGTCTGTAATTGAGCACTACCAAGATGATGTATGTATCATTCCGGCAGAGATAAAATCAATGCAAACGAAAGAAATTCTGGCACAAATCAAACAAATACAGGCAGATACATGCGGCACAAATGATAGAAGTTGCAAATCAACTATTACATTGCCAATACATTTGGAGGGAAAAAGTCATGGTTGAAACAGACTCAATTCGAATTGATGAAATTCAGAAGAAACTACGTCATAGATATATGCTTTTAGTAGGTCTTAATATCATTGCATATCTTA
>ERZ1034925.208-NODE-208-length-31431-cov-18.011506_pt1 | contig 31431 bp, 56 predicted proteins | sample MGYA00520687_ERZ1034925 | MGnify/ENA primary metagenome ERZ1034925 (study PRJEB33766, sample SAMN09781758) | gut metagenome | biome: gut microbiome | host: Homo sapiens | place: Madagascar | study: EMG produced TPA metagenomics assembly of the PRJNA485056 data... | reverse complement strand
GATGTATTTACTATAAATTATCTTGAAAATAGCTATACTGCTACTGTTAAAAAAGGAAAAGTAAAACTTGTTAATCAAGGCGATTTCATTTTGTATAAAAAAGGTGAGGTATATCAAAAGATTACTAACGCATATATCACAAATTCAGATAAAATCGGTATTCATGAATCTGTAGAAAATGCAGTAAATGAAAATGTAGGGGCACAATGTACATTCCAAGATTATGAAGAATGGGATTATAGAAGAGCCGAGAACATCTTTACAATTAGAGGGCAAGCCGAAGCAAACGGAACTACATATAACTTTGAAGTGAGAGCTAGGTGGGATAGAATGCACTCACACCAAATAACAATAGATTCAGTTACATTGCAATAAAAAAGAGCGAAATTAATCGCTCTTTTCATCTGTGGAATTTATCCAAATCCGTTGAGTATACTCATAAACTCTCGCCACTTCTTTTTCTTCTAATTCTTCTAACATTCTATTAATTAATACATACATTTCATACTTCGTCATGTGGCTTCCCCCTTTCCTTACAATTAATAAATCTAAGGTTATACCACATATATCTATATTTCAAGGGTAATTTTTAGTACTAAAATTTGTTTTTCTCCATAAATTGTACAATACCTTTATCGGCTTGAGGTAGCCAATGAGCGTATACTGAAAGTACTGTATCAAGGTTATCACCTAATCTTTTTGCAATGTCATACACTGAGAAATTCACTGTTCCATTTGTAACCATATTATTAATCATATAGCTTGCACATGAGTGCCTTAAATCATGTGTTCTGATAATAGGTATCTGTTCATCCTTTTGTAGCTTGATATTTGTTTTTTTTATTACACGCTTTAATTCGTCTTGTACTCTATTCACATAGAACGGTAGTGTAGTTCCGAAAATATAATCATCTGCATTTGCGTGTATCTTCTCTTTAAATATCTTGTATTCATCAACTAAGAATTGTGGCATGGTGATTGTTCTATAACTGTTATTTGTTTTAGGCGTTGTAGCCTTACGCAATGCGTTTGACCACGTTTTATTTATCTTTATAGTATTATTGATAAGGTCAACATCTTTCCATTGCAGAGCCAACGCTTCACCTATTCTCATGCCCATGTAGAATTGATTCGTAAATAACAAATGAAATACTTCTTTTTCTTCATTTACAATAAATTTGTTGAATTGTTCTACTGTCCAATACTTCATTTCCTTTTTCTTTTCGTTGGGGTCTTTTTTTAAATCAATCTTATTGCATGGATTCGTTTGAATATATCCTTGTCTTACTGCATAATTTAATACTGCTCTAAATTTTGCATAGCAATTTACCATTGTAGAAAAAGACATTGATTCTAATAATTCATTTATTACAGATTCAATATCATTTGTTGTAATCTTTCTTATCTCACAATCGCCTAATCTATCTTCCCAAAGTTTCAATATAGCTTTCTGCGTTAAGTATGAGCTTTCCTTAATTCTCTTTTCCGAGTATACTTGATATTGATAAGATAGTTCTTTAAATGTGATGGTTGCGTTCGGTTCTTTCAAATTCTCTTTGAATAGAATTTCTGCTTTTATAGCGTCTTTCTTTTTTTCAAAACCACGCTTCTTATATTGCTTGGTCTTTCCATTCAATTTATACGAACCGTAATACATCCATTTGCCTGTTGCTTCATCTTTTTTGACTGCCATTTCTTGCACCTCTTTTTCTACATCATACACAAGAAAAAGGATAAAAAAAAGGCATAATTCATGAAAGAATATGCCAAAAATATGCCAATATTCCTATATATACTTTATATATAGGTTTTTATATATTATACCATAATTACAGATACATAATCTAAATATTATTTTTGTAATAATTTGTAATATTTTGTACTCGTTTGTAATGCAATTTTTAATATAAAATATGCCAAAAAATATGCCAATAAAAAAGCGTACATCATTTGTAAGCTTTTTTCTAATACGTATGACCTGTCTCTACATAGAACTTCATTTCGTCATAACACCCAAATGACATAACAGGATTTTTATCTTCATCAAATAAATTGTAAATAGGTGCATCCAAACCGTTGTATATGCTTGGAACATCTTTTGTATAATACCATGTACCATACTGTTTCTTACATCTTAATTTCTTCATTTCTTGTTACCTGCCATTCTTTTTAAAATTTCTCTTTTTGTATTCATAAATTCATTGCATAAACTCTCAAAGTATTCTTCATCATCAACATAACCTTTATTATTGATTTTACATTTAATTGTTATGTGTTCAATCTCTTGTGATAAATCCATAAACTTTTCTACTAATTCTAAATTTGTCATTTCTTGTTCCTCTTTTCTTTATTTCATTCTTGCTAACAATTCATCTGTAACAATATCTAATTTTTCTTCATTTCTTAAACTAGGGCGTTCAATATCGTTGTAGCTTAATGAAGCATATACCTTTAGTAATTCATTATTGCTCATTTTCTTAATGTTTCTTTCAAAGTTTTCTAAGTTATTCATTTCTTGTTTCCTCCTGTGTACCTTAAGTACATATATAGTATAACATACACGTATATACTTGTAAAGAGTTTTTAAAGAAAACAGACTATTTTTTTTTAGTCTGCATATCTTTTCTTATCAATTCCTTAATATATCCCATTTTAGAATCAACTTCATCTAATTTCTTTATGATGTCTGCGTCCGTGTTGTAACTTAAACGAACGCAAACCATCGTTGTATTAAGCTTATTCGATTTATTGTTAGCTCTAATCTTTGCCTCAGAAGCCACTTACAATTCCTCCTAATACCACTCATCATCCTCGTAATATCTGTTTACGATACCTTTCAATTCCTCTTCACTGATTACATCCATCTTTTCATTTACTTCTTTGCATACCTTTTGCAATTGTTTTAAATTTGTCATTTCTGCTTCCTCCTAAATTATTCAATTATGATTTTCTTTTCAAAAATATCGTTGTATCTGTTACTACTAGAATACCACTTATCACTAAACATATCATAATATTTTACGATTAATGGATTCTTTTTTCCTGTAACAATATGAACATAATCCATATTGCTTGGCATAGAATGGACATATTCGTCCATTCTATTTTTAAGACTTATCAATGAGTTGCTTTCGTCAACAACTTCTCCTTTAACAATTGCATAATATTTAAATGTCATTTCTTGTGCCCTCCTTATATATTACTTAACAAACCATACAATCAATATTGCAATTAATAATACAATGGTAATTGCATTTAGAATCATTTTAACTATTTCTAGCTTTTTCATTTCTTGTTCCTCCTTTTATGTGGTACAATCTAAGTGAGCTAGGGAATTAATTCCCTAAGCTCTTGATGAATGTTATTATTAGAACTATAATCTCAATAACATTCTTAGCAATCTCTAAGTAGATGTTAGCCGTCTCTGCTTTGCGATTGCTTTTTTTATTTGTTTTCATGTTTAACCTCCTAAAACAAATATTCCTTGTCTTTCTGACCACATATATAGTATAACATACAAGTATATACTTGTAAAGAACTTTTTTAGGAAAATGAAAAAAAGCCCTGATAAACAGAGCTTCCATAGATTAACATCAAAATGAATATTAACCTCAAACCTATTCAATTATAACATACATACACATAGGCTTTAATATTATTTAAATAGTTTCGAAACCTTTTTTAATAATTTCAAAATCAAAGCGATAATCTGATTGATTCCATTTACATTAATTTTATCATTTTTTGAATCGTCACTTGAATCATCTTTTTTAATTTCTTCTTTTTTTGGATTTGACTTATAAAATTCAATATCGTGATAGATTACATTCTTATCCAATGGATTTGATGTATATTGATGGATAACACCTACACTAGATTGGTCTGATTGAATATTACCATCATTTGTTCCCCAATTGGTAATCCATAATGGATATTCTGTATCAACATAAGTTCCAATCCATGATGTAGATGTATAAACACCTGTATAATATCCTTTTGACTTTAGAATATCACAGAAGATTTTACAAGAATTTGTGCATCTATCTTTTGTTAATACACCTTTTTTCGATTTGTATTGGTCTGCGTCCTCCATATCAAACCAAACACCCATTTGGATGTTTTTATCTTTGATTAAATTCAATACATACTCGGCTTCAGCTTTAGCTTCATCATCATTTAGCGCATAATCATACACGTATACACCATAAGGAATATTTGCACTTTCACAAGCTTTTACAAAGCTCTCAAACTTCTCATCTGTGTTTTCGCCGTAACAAGCACGAATAATCACAAAATCATATTTTGATACTTTGATGTCTGTATTGTGCTCTGAAACATCAACGCCATAACCTTTTACATTCTTTGTGTAATCAACTTTTTCGGTTGGCTTTTCTACTGGTTTAGTTTCTTGCTTTACTTCTGAAAATGTTGCCCACATTTGGCTTCTATCTTCAGTTGCGGAAACTGCAACGAAATATCTATATGATTGTCCATCTGCTTGATGTTCAACCCATGAAATATATCTGTGCCCATTTCCTACATATTTCTGCGTGTATTCTAGCTTTGCCCCTTTTTTCAATGTTTCTGCTACGATTCCATTTGGTGTATCTCTTCTTTTCTGAATGTCATACATTAATGTAGCATAAGCGTGTTCATCTATTAATTTAGATTCACTATAATCGCTATTTTGAGTTTGATTCACTAAACATTTAGGTCTAAAGCCTGTATCATATGTGGCACTGTATGGAAATTTACATAAATTAAACGCTCCTCCTACACCACCTTGATTCTGCCCTAGAAACCAACCATATTTGCCATCAATATCTGAATCAAAGATTGCAATATGCGAATATGGTGTAACATTCGGTACTTCTTTAAATACGACAATATCGCCGGGTTTATATATAGATACTTCAATACTGTTTTGTAAGATTCCATTTGTCTTTCTGTATATCCAAATATCTTTAGCGTATTTACTGACTGTACAACTAATTCTTGGATATCCTAGCTTCTCATACCAATACATTGCACCATCCCAGCATTGTGAGCCGTAAGCTCCATCAATGTCAATTCTTTTGCCTAATACGGCGTTTTTAAAACTTTGATAATCTATTAAAATATCCTCCTTATATGCCGATTATAGCACATAAAGAGGATATTTATCATTGATATACTGAAAACATTTCTCTTAATTTATCTCTTACCATTTCTCTTTCTTCTTGAAAGTCGCTAGACGTTTTCATTTCTTCTAAAATTCCATACATAGCACTAAGAAAAGCTTCTAATTCACGAATAGAATTTTGTTTATCAATTTCATTGTTATCTTTTCGATATTCTTTTTTAGCTTCTATGTATTTCCTAAAATGGATATTCATCAATGCAATATTATCATCAATTTCCGTTCCTTCAATATCTGTATCATTTGTTTTTAATGCGTTTATAGCCGTTCTTCCATCACTCATAGCTAGTATTGTATCAATGTCTTTGATATTGTCTAAAGCTTGGCTCATGACTTTAAAATCCAAATCATTGTATCCTTTTTCTAGTCCTCTCATTGCTTCGGTTAAGAGGTCTAGATTCCTTTTTCTAACCTCTTGCATGATACACCTACGCTAATTTCTTAATGATGATATTTGCATTTTGAACAGATAAATCTAAACCACTATTATTACCTAGTGTAATTGTGTAAGAAGCTCCACAAGGTACTTGAATCAATGTTGCTCCACTAACATTTCCATATGCACTTACAGTAGCTACATTGTATAGAGATTCTGTTCCTCCTACTGCTTCTCCATTCTGTTCTAACTCTAAAGAAGCGACTCCTACTGTTGCACTTGTGATGTCTGCCGTATATTCTACTTCATAAATTCCTTGTTTCGTCAACGTAAATAGTCCACTTCCTACATCATGAGCAAGCCAACCTTTACAAGCACATTGACAAGATTTCGTTCTTACTCTGTCCGTTGGAAATAATACATTTTGTCCGTTTGCTACTGTCTGTACTGCCGTTGCTATACTATTAATCATTTTCTTTTCCTCCTATATAAAATAAATGGGTAGCCTTTCGACTACCCTATAATCCAAAGGCTATTGCCTAATCTCTTTCGAGCTAGATTTGGTTACATCCACAACCTGTCATATTGTATGCATAATAAGGTGAGCAAGTAAGATATGCAGGTTTTGGCGTTGGTTGCAATGTATTGATGATATTTGCAGATTGAGCCTGTTGACTTAATTGGAAGTTTGCCGTTAATAAATCTCTATCTCTGTCTGCTAATTTATCACGCAATTCTTGCATTGTGTTAGCATTAATCAATGCTCTTGTTGCTTCGCCTTCTGCGTGGATTGCAGTGGTAATATCACACGTGTTCTTAAAGCTCTGTGTATTTACACCATCAATCGCTCTTTGCGTTGCACAACAACATTCTTGATTCTGTTGTCCTAGATTCTGCAAACCTAATTGAGTTGTGTATCGGCTTTCTAAAATGTCTCTTGAATTTTGATAGCCTTGGCTTGATACATTTTGGTTTGTGTTGAATAAATCACGTTTGATGAATTCTTGATTCATTAATTCATCATTCTGTAGGTTGCCATTGTTACCCCAATTTCCACCAAATAATAAGAATAACAGGATAATCCAAATCCAATATCCTCCACCAAATTCATTGTTGTTTCTGTCTGCTAAATCGTACATTGGTTGAATACCATTCATGCTTTCCATTTATATTTCCTCCTTTCAACGCAATTAGCGTCTTAGCCCATATTGATTAGCCACTGAATCAAATTGTTGCTTCTGTTGTGGCGTTAGTTGCCCCATCATATTACTTAGCAATACTTGGGGATTCTGCCCACTTTGCATTAATTGTTGAACTTGATTAAATGCTTGTGGATTTTTTTGTTGTAACATACCCATCAACATTTGTTGAGGGTTCATCATATTCATTAAAGGATTCACGCTTTAAGCTCCTTTCTAGGCGTTTCTTTCTCTGCCCTTGTATTTATATTACTTCCGCCTTTTAGACCTAATATCATAGCTTCTAGCTTGTCTAAGCGTTGTTCTATGTTGTCTTTCTTCGGCTCTTTTTCTTCTTGGAATCTGTATTTTTTGAAACTGCCGTCTAATGATTTCATGTAGAAAACTGAATCATTTCTATCTAGCATAATACTAGGCAAACCATTCACCATCATATTCCTTGCTTCTTGTTCATTATTGACCCATTTTCCATTAAAATCATTTAATCCCATGTTAGGCGTGATTTGGTTGTTAATATTAATAGGTGGAATATTTGCTAATTGTTGAATGTTTTGTAATTGCGATTCAATCATCTGCTTTTGATTCATTAAATTATTAATTCTGTCATTAATTGGATTATACATTTTGCTCACCTCTTTACACCTTTAATTATATTCATGAGCAATTTCAATTTGTTTCCACATTAATGTCAAATAAATATCAAAAAAAAGAGGTCTTTCAACCTCTTAATTCTCATCTAAATACGTTTCTTTTTCACTGTTTTTTCTTGGCGGTAGGACTGCGCTATACTTCTCTACTTCATCATACTTGTTCTTAATCTTTTTGATGATTCTATTAACGCTAGAAACACTCATATTTAATCTATCGGCTTGTTCTCTGACTGTCCATCCGTATATTCTAGTTCTTAGAATCATTTCTTCATCTTTAGTTAATAAAGCTAGATTAATGAACTCTTCAAGAATAATCTTATTCCAAGGTACTTGATTCGTCATTGTCTTGTTCTTCGTTAACGAGTTTATCTGCTACTTCTAATCCTTTAGTCAATGCTTTTGGTACTTTGTATCCACATTGCAATAAATTCTCCATAACGCTACGAAATTCGTTAATACATAGTGAAGCTAATACAAACCATCCTAACAATGTAGATACATGGAAATTAATTCCTAGAATTTCTCCTACTTCAACTAAAAATGCACTGAATGTGAACGCAACTACAATCATAATCCAATAGCCTAGCTTTTTTAGGACTCCAATCCATCCTTTATTGCTATTGATTTTATGATTGATTGCCGACTTCATGCACCCTGTAATATAATCCACTACATTCATAAATAAGAAGAATGCAAATAAATACCAATGCTCACCTAATACGTATGTTAATACGGCAACGGCTACACCACCCATTGCATTCATTTTGTCTAGAAAATACATACTTCTTGCTATTTGTTTAAATCCTCCATTTTTCTTTTCTATTAAATTCACTCCTTACATAATTTTTAAATTGTCAACCTCTAATTCTAAGGTTCTATATCCACTCTTTCTAACTTCATAAACATTCTTAATTCTAGCAGTCATTACCAAATTAATTTCTGATATGATTACATCCACCTTATCACCTAAATCGAAATCAACCATATATTCGTATGAATCTGTGTTAAGATTAAAATTGACATTCTCCTCAATTTGACACTCTGCTAGTTTTTCAATTCCTTTTTGAATCAATACCTTTTTATATTCTTCAAGCGTTGTACCTTCTCCCATACGCTCAGAACGTGCGTCTACATACAATTTCTTGATTCTTTCATTCTTATCTTTTCTAGCGTCATATTCAACATAAATACGCTCTTCACCTTGCCCCTCACCACAAACGATTACATAATTCTTGTATTTGCTAGAATCAATCATAACGTCCGGTTCTTCAACATTTCCAAACTCTGTTGAAAAGGTAACAAAATTGTTTCCGTCTGTATTGTTTTGAGTTAAATCACGACCTCGATACAACACAAATGTGAACGTACTTGATACATAATCATATTCTATGCGGAAAGACAATTCTAACGGATACAATAGCTCATAAAGCTTTTTATCAAGGTATGCTCCTGTTTCTTGAAAATCTACTCTGTCGGTGATGGATTCATCATATCTATATTCCATTTTCCACGAGCAATACTTATCTAATAGCTTTTTTACCACATCAACAATTTTTCCACTGCTTGAGAATGTAGGATAAATGCAATCATCTGCTAGAATCTTTTCAAAAAAAGACCCTTTTAATAACATTTGTTTCGTGTTATTTGAAGCCGAATAATGCGGTATATCTACGATTCCTAATTCTTTGTCATCAGTAGAATAAATGTATTTAATATCACTTGAATACTGTTCTATATCAATATAAATCTCGAAATCTCCTGTTTCGTAATATTTCCTGTTCCATTGCACGTTGTAAGGTTCTAAATGTGTAATGATATTAAATTCTTTATCTAATCCATAATAAGACATACTATAAACCTAAATACCTTTCGTTGTAATATACAGTACAAGACAAATTCGTATCGCCTGTATCTGCTCCATATCCGATAGTGTTCTGACCTACATCAATTACTAAATCGTTAAAAGAAGAAGTTCTGTCTACCTTACTAATACAATTCACACCATTCTTACGAATCTTAATAGGTTTTGAAACTAAATCAATTTCTAATTTATCACCTTTATGCAATGTATCAATCAATCTAACGTATTTATCCTTATTAAATAGCTTTGGATTCTCAACATCCCCATATGCTTCAATAATCGCTCTACAATACGTTTCGGTGTCACCTTTATTCTCAATCTTAACTTCTCTTGCAAAACTAAATGTTCCAAATTCAACACCTTTAGAAGTAATCTCAACATTGAATTGTAGACCGCCTTCAATTTGTGCAATATTCTTTGCATAATCGTTGTATGAAAGCAACAAAGGTTGCGTGCATAGAATTGTGAAGTTTAATTCTAAATCCCTGTAAATATTGCTTGTAGGAAGGCTATACGCATACAACCTTCCTTGGCAATATTTCTTTTCTCCCATATATTCAATAATTACATCGAATAAGTGAGAATAGTTGAAGAAACATCTAAGTGCTTCTCTTTCATGTGATTTCTCTTCTAGCGTACCTTTAAAGATAGCTTTTACGCTTCTTTCTTTTGTAGGTATTCTAACACTCATTACTCTAGCACCATTTCCAAATGCATTGTCTTGAGTAGTATACGAAGGCTCAATGTAATCAAATCCATCTAAACCATCACTTGATGGAATCTTCCATCTTTTGTTGTCGATTTCAAATGTTTCACCATCATCCCTACGAACAATGATTCTAACTTTATTTAAATCTATTGAATTACACCTCCATATCCATATCTCGCTTGTATCCTTAACATTCTAGCGATTTCATCCGGACTAGATGTTTTAGAATAGAAGTTGATAGTCTGACCGTTATTGTTTGTCGTAACGCTTGGCATGATTTGAGCCATATCTTTAGCTACGGCACGAACCCACGCTTTGTTTCTTTCTAATGGTACGACGGCTTCTGCTCCATTACCTTCCAATAAACCAATCTGTCCACGTTTCAATACACCACCACGTTCTAGTCTTGGAATCCTTCCAATATGTACTCCGGGAATCTTATTGATGATACTGATAGCACCATTAATACCACCAATAACACCATTCACCATTCCTTTTACACTTCCAACTAATGAACCTACTGCGCTTTCGATTCCACCAAATACGCCACTTACAAACCCTTTTAAACCGTTCCATGAGTTCTGTATACCTTGCAAAACATTTGAAATTTTATTCCCAACTTTATCCATCACACCTTGAACCTTTGACCAAATTCCGTTGAATACATCTGTAACTGTAGATTTAATATTATTGAAATATTTATTAATATCATCAATAACACCTTTTACCTTATCTCCTACCTTACCCATTACTTCTTGAATCTTGCTCCAAATCTTGTTGATAATATCAGAGATTGACTTAAATAAATTTGTTACAAATTCAATAATAGCAGTTACTACTTCACTGACTTTACTCCAAATATTTGTTGCTACTGTTAAGATTAAAGACCAAATATTCGCTACGATTGTAGCTATGATTTCTACAATCGGCATGATAAATCCTAGTATAGTTGCAATAGCCGTTCCAACATATGTGATTACTGTACTTATAAATGAAATAATACCACTTACAACACTTCCTACTATAGTTAAGATAGATGTTATTACAGGAATCATTTCAGTGATTACTGAGATTATCTTTTGAATGATTGCTAGAATCGGTGGACCTACTACTGTAAGAATCTTTTGTGCTTGATTCACAATATTTTGAATAACTTCAATAATCTTGCCTAAAATTTCTTTTGCAATAGGTTCAAGTGCAACTTTCATTTCGTCAATTGCTTTTCTAACCTCATCAAACGCAGGAGCTAATACTTTAGAAACTTGACTAACAATATTTGTGATTCCACTTGTATCTATACTACCGAATACGCTTGAAATTACTTCTCCGACTTTGGCAAATCCTTGTTGAATTCCTTGTATAGCTAATGTAATCAAGCCTACAATGCCTGCAAGAATAGGGGTAATAAGTTCGCCTATTGGAGTAAATGAGTTTAAGAATGTACGACCTAAGCCACTTAAAGCATTCTTTAATCCACCGTTTGCAATTTCTTTAACTTTATCCATTGTTCCGGCTACATTGTTATATTCATCACCTACAGATGATAAAGATGTAATAAACTTAAGGTTGAAATCTTCTCCCATTGTACCAAAAGCAATACTCGCTTTATTTAATGCTTCTTGTTGATTTGTTGTTTCCTTAATATCTTGAACGATTGCGTCTTGCACATCTTTTTGTGTTGCGCCACCTTCTTTATATGCCTGAAAAACTTCTTTTGTTTTATCGTTAAAACTATCTAATGCTTTTTCAATAGTTCCGTCTGACATTCGTGTAGTAATTTCATTTACTGCGTCTTGCATTTTATCAAGGTTATAAGAGCCACCTTTTGCACCATTTGTCATAGCTTGGAAATATTCTTTTGCCGAATATCCTGCTTGAGCAAATTTACCAGCGTATTCTGCGATATTATCACCTAATTCTCCGGAATAATCTAAACCATTTTGTGCTCCTTTAGCCATAAGGTCGAAAGCTTCTTTAGAACTAATTCCAAACTGTTCCATTAATTGCTTTGCACCTCTTAATGTTTCGTTCTCATCCATTCCATAAACGTCTCTTAATGTCAATAAATCCTCAGTTACATTCTTTAAATCAACATCACTTATGCCTTGCATTTGTTGCTTGACTCTGCCCATCATATCGGCAACATCTGAAACATCTTCACCGAAATTGTTTGACCAAACATCACGAGCAATGTTTTTAAATTTATTCATTTCACCACTTGAAGCACCTGTCTGAGCTTGGAATTTTGCCATTGCGTCATCTAGTTCCATAGCTTGATTAACACCTGTCTTAATCGCTAATGCCATGCCACCGATAGCTCCTGCCACGGCAGTAACTCCAACGACTCCCCCAACGCCTAATCCTGTTAATGTTTCTGTGATTGCAGTAGCTTCCGGACTAATGTTCTGAATCTTTCCTAATAGTCCATCAAATCCACCTTGAATTGACTCTAATGCACTGTTACCTACTTGCTTAAATACATCAAACTTTGAACCTGTTTCTTGTGTTTCTGTCTGTGTATTCTTTTGCTCTTCGTTTAAATCTTTAAGTTTTTCCTTAATCTTTGGTGGTGCTTTTGAACCCTCAGAACCTAACTTATCAATTGCATTTGAAGTATCTTTAATAGCATTTGTAGCTTTATTTGATACATCACTAACTGATTTAATACCATTTTCAAGACCACTTGTGTCTATCTTTGTATCAAACTTTAATGTTCCGTCTGATATTCAATTTGCCACCTCCTTTTCTAAATATCAAAATATGAATCAAATTCATCTTTCATTTCTTGTTCCTCTATTGTTAATTCGATTGGGAAAGACCACGCTTCTTTTGCTCTTTGATATGCTTTATCTTGTGTATCATTCTTTGATGGCTTTTCATACACTCTAACACTCTTTGCATATCCCCATAAAGTTGAATCACCAACGATATTATTTGCTAAAGCTAGGAACTTATGCCAATGCATATCGCATTCTGTTAAATCAATGCCGTAAAATTGCATAAATGCCGAATAAATATATTCCCCATCTTGTACATAGTCTAAAGTCTTAACGCCTGTAGAATCACTTCTAGGCGTACTAGAAGGGTTATATAGGAATCGTTCTAACTCTTTTAAAATATGCTTATCTATGATAGGTGGTTCATCTACGAATAAATAAGAACAATCTACTTCATCAATGATATGATTATTAAATCTTTCTAGTTCTTCATAGAATCTTATCCACAAGCGAAAATCTGTATTTAATAAAATAGGCTCGCCATCTAGCGACTGAATGCTATTTGGCAAGCCTTTTATGCGTAAATCAATCATTTCTTCGCCGAAATGCTAGAAACAGTCTTGCTTGCGTCAAGAAATTGTTTCATTCCATTTGTTCCAAATGTTGTTTTTAATTTCTTTTCTAACTGTTCAACCGTTTTCTTTGAATATTCATCATCAATCAAATTGACAATATACAATACTTCCATCAAATCAACCTGTTCAAAGTCTGCACTTCCTAACATGCTTTCAATTTGTTCATCTGTTAATACTGTTTTCAGATAGTCGAATTTAGCTCGATATGCTTCTTCATGTGTAGCGTGAAATGCGTTACAAGCGTCCTCTGCTTTTAACACTTCAATTGTTTTAGGTGGGATTTCATACTGTTTTCCTTCATACGTGATTCTATTCATGATTTACCTCTTCTTTCTTTATACTTCTGATGTACCTTCTGTAAATGTCACTGTGCCATCTGCAACCTTTGCAATACCTACACGAATGTCGCTTGCAAAGTTAATATTGAAGTTGATTTTTGAATCAACACCACTCAATGTATCGAAAATCAATTTAGCGTCAACTTCCCACGCTCTATATCCTTTTGTTTTGTCTCCGTCAAACATAAATGCAATTAAAGCTTTTGTATTTACTTCTTCATTGTTTGGAACGGATTTCATCATCTTTTCGTAAATATATTCGAAATCATCTTCACCTTTAACCATTGTTAAATCTTGTGAAATCTGAGGTGAATAGCTCTTTAATGATTCTGTAGGATTCTTATCTGCGATAAAGTCATACGTTTCAGTTTCACTGTTAAACGAAATATCTAATGTAGTAGACTTCTTAATTCGCTTATAACCTGTTCCCATTTCTAAGAACAAACCAATCATATATTTCTTAACTGTTTGTCCTACGCTTACTTCTGTTCCTTGTGTTATTAATTAAGCTCCTTTCTGTATTTAATTTGAATAGTCAATGCATATACTGCTTGACTATCCTCATTTGTGTATAAATATAAACCACTTGAAACGGAAACGTCATCACAATATTTGTTTCCGTCTAGTTGTGGTAATTCTCCATTTAAATTCTTTTCGTCAATCCATTCTCCTAACTCTTCTAAGAAGGAATTGTTGTCTTGTCTCTCGGATTCAACCTGTGTATTCCTACGTGCTAGAAACGTGTAGTATTCTGTACGCATTTGAGAGCCATCAATGTATGTATCTACAATTGCATTAGGCTCTTTATACAATGCATAGGAGATAGCTTGTTGCGCCAAAACATCCGTTTCAATACGTTCATCTATCTGTATATTCCCATAGCCATATAACCATTGAATCAATGCTTTTGATACTGTCATTCACTACCTCCTATCATTTGTTGTGCTTTCTTTAAGATTGTCTCTGCTCCACCATTTCGCATAGCTTTTTCAAACCAATGGTCTGTTTTACCACCAACGAAATGAGCGCCCTCTTTGTTGTAATACCAACGCCGAGCATATGGAGCACTTGGTCCACCTTGCTTTACTAATCCACTGCCAATTTGAGTGTTTCTTGTAGCCGAGTTGATTAATGCTCCTGTGTCTCTAGGCGTATAAGGGGACATAAGCCTAATGACTTCAGAATCAATCATTTGTTGCACTCGTCCACGTTCTTCAAGTCCTCTTGATTGCTTAATTTTGGGGATTGATTCAACATCAAGTTTGACTTTCATCCCTATTGACCGACAACCTCCCAATGCTTCAACATATCGACATTCGTACAATCTGTCACACTTTGAATCGTTGTCCATTTGTATTTCTTTTTCGCTTCGTTTATTGCTTTAATTGTGGATAAATCTTCTTCTACTTCTCCAAAGAATACGAAATCCGTTTTATCAGTGTTTAATGTGAAGTGTTTTTGCTTCTCATCATTTGAAAGTTTTGCATATACGTAAGGTTCAACATATCCCTCACGATATAGAATGGTAATATTTGTGGATGTGGCTATGCTCAGAATATTACCATTTGCAGTTCTAACAGTAGATTGTCTCCACATACATTTATCAAGAATAGAAGCTTGAAACCTATCTTCTCTTGTCAATATATCGTAGTAGTGATTTACAAGTGTGATTGAATCTTCAAAGAATCCTATCATAATGCAATCCATCTTTCTTTCATTAAATCTGTATCGCCTAGCCAGAAGGCTATAATATCCTCAAGCGTGTTCCTTTTGTCAGTGTGTGAAGCGTTTATAAAGCTTTTGGAATATCCACCATTTGAGATACTTGATACACCATCAATTGAATCTTGAAAGATTACATTATTTAAGACATCACAGATACAATCTTTTAAAGCACTTTCGTTCTGTTCGTTAATAGAATCAACATTCACATACTTCAATACCATTGCTTCTGCTTTGTAAGAATACTGATTGAATTGATTTTCATCAAATTTAGGAAAATGGGAATTGTAATATTCCCAATCTAAAATATCGTTCATTTTACAATCCCCCTTTTATGCTATTTTTTCTTTTTTTGTTGAGGTTTAGCTTCCTCTTCTTCATCAACTGTGGGTTCATCTTTTACTACTTCATCAACTGTAGGTTCTTCGGCTTTTGGTTGTTCAACCTCTTTAGCGATAGAAGGGTAACCCCATCCAATTTCCGTTGCCATTACTTCGCACTAGCAGATAAGTAGATACCTGCTACCTTATTTTGGTATACATCAACGATTCCATACTTACGATATTTCAATACATCTGAATCTGATTCAATGTTATTGCTTGCCGAAATTACATTTGAAACGGTGTGTTTATCCCATTTCATAACGGCAGGTTTGTGAACAATCAAGAAGTTGATTGTGTGTCCATCTTCCGCCTTTTCGTATCCACCTTCAAGCTCTGTATCTTTTCCACTCAACAATTTGATTTTTGTGTAAAAACGACTAGCAGGTACAGGAACAACTTTTGCGAATCCTTGTAAAGCTTCACGAGATTTGTAAGTGTCCAACGCCTTAACGCTATTTAATAATGTTGGTGTTGAATACAAGATACGTTGTTCGCTAGGAACTTCATCCTCATCCATTTTAGTGATAGCCGTTAATAATGCGCTCAAGAATTCTTCTGCGCCTGTATAATCTTCTGCAACTGTTGTGATACCTGTTGTGCCTGCAATCTTAGCGAATGTGTAAGCGTCTGCTTCCGGTGCTACCTTTGTACGCATTAATTCCGCTCCTGCCATACCGAATGCAATATTCATTGATTCGGCATTGTCTTGAGTATCAACTGAGATTTTAGTACCTCGGTCATAGTCGAATGTAGCGGTTTTCCATTCTAACTTAACTGAGTTACCTGTATAACCACTGTTTCTGTCATAGTTCCCTAATCCTTTGACGGAAATTTGTGGATAGATGATTTCTTTTGCGTTTGCTCCTGCTCTTACCATTGTAGCGTCTGCATTTAAATCACCTGTTACTGAAGCTAACTTATACACCTCATCTAGATTTGAGACATACGTTTTAGCTAATGCAATTTGATTTGGTATTAATTAAATCCTCCTTATTTATTTTCTGTAGTTAAACCCATTACCTGTCTTAATAATAAATCTTCGGCGTTTGGGTTCTCTCCCTGTCCACTGCTTCCAACGATATTTCCTGTTGCAGTAGGTCCTTTCTGTTCTTCTTCAAATAAGATTGGCTTATTCTCTTTCAAACTCTTGAAAGCTTTGTCAATATCATTTGTTTGGTCTTTTGATTTAAGCAAATCGTCATAGTTGAATTGTGATTTTGCTAAATCGAAATCTTTACATCCATATTCTTTAGCTTTTGCACTTAATACAGAATCAAGATTCATTTTGCTAATCTGAGTTTCGTATGTAGTCTTCTGAGTGTCAATATCATTCGTCAATGTATTGATTTTATTTCTCAATTCTTCCACATCAACTCCATCATAGCTTTCCTTGAATTTATCAAACTTTTTTTGAATATCCTTTGCGTTGTTCTCTGCTAAAGATAGCTTTTCTTTTTGCTTATCGAACTCCGCAATCGTCTTATAGTTATCATTTACTAGCTTTGTAACTGATTCCTCTTGTTCTTTGGTTAATTCAATGTTTGATTCTTTTAAAATTTCAATAATGTTTTTCATTTGCCCTCCTAAAGTATTTTATAAACCGAATCTTCTCCGGTATGGTATTGGCTAACTATATTTTAGCTTGAATAATAGCTCACAATGTGAGCGTTTTAGCCAATTCTAAGCCTATCGTTGTGAATTCTATCTCCCATTTCAGTACTGAAAGCTTTATACGTTGCATTTGCGTGTTTTAGCTTAATTTTTGCTTCTGTACTGCTTAATCCTTGATTGTCCAATAAGATTACTTCCCTTTTTAATGCTCTGATGTTTCTTTCAAGCTCTCTTTGATACTGTCTAGCTTCATATCCTTCATATTTTTTTCCTTGGAATGTGAAAGGCTTTGTATCAATATTCTTTAACTGGTCTTTTGTGTAAGCGTAAGGCATATCAACATCCCAAACCGGTTGTGCAAAGTGTCTACATCCGTAATCTTTTTCTTCTCCATGCGTTAACTGAAACAAGCTAGGATATAGTTTCCCTTGCGTGTCATAGCGTTTTCCTTGCCATTTCTTATGGCTTGGTCTTGCATTTGCGTGAGCGTCAAACTCAAATACAGTAACTCCCATATCTTTTGCGCATTTATTGTTAATTTCTTGTGATGATTCCTTTTCTGCGTATTGCATTTGTTGTTTAACCCATACATCCACATTTTTTTTAACTCCTGTATCATATTCCACAATTTTTAAGCCACTATCTGCTAACTTTGAAATAGCTTTTCTGCAAGAATCATCAATTGTGGATTTACCACCTACTACATTTTTAACTTCTTCCTGAACTATTTTTGTAAAGAATACAGGGAGTTTATCTTTGCCGATTGCATACGTGTTCGCACTTGTCTTGATATATTTCTTCCAACGCTTTGATGTATCGTCTTGTGGACTAATATATAAATCTATCTTGAGCTTCTTTTTAATAGGTTTTCCACTTGCTTCTTTGATTAAATCAAGTGTTCCATTCTTATTTTCTTCAAAATCCTTTTTAGATTCCTTAATTACATCTTTTTTTAGGCTTTTTGATTCTTTTTTTGTGAATTTACGCAAATCTACTAGTGATTTCGCTAATATCTCATTAAATTTTGCGTTTTCTTCGGTGGCTTTTTCTAAAGCTTCACGAATTTTATTTGAAATGAATATCATCATTCCTAATTCAAATACACTAGCACGCTTTACGCTTTTTCTTTCTCTTTCTTCAAGCTTTCTTCTTTTCTCAATTTGCTTTTGCAAGCGTTCTTGCTTCCTTTTTTCTTGCCGTTCTTTGCGTTCTTGTTCCCTTTGTTCTTCTTCACTTAACATTTATATACCCCCTATAGAAAAAGGGCTTAAATGCCCTTTAAAACGCTTTTAAACTTCATTATTAAATTCAATTAATTCTTTATATTCTTTTTCGGTAAGCTTCCCTTTTTCAAAAGCTTGCTCAACCAAGAATAAATATGAATCTTTACTGTACTTGCCTTCGATAACTCTTTTCTTCTGATTACTCAAGATTCGGTACATATTTGTCTTCCTCCGTTTCTTCCTCAGGTAACTCAATACCTGCCATGCATGCTACATACTGAGTGATGAATTTCTGATTCTCTAATTCATCTGCATTATTTTGAATTTGATAAGCTTCATACTCTTCTTGAGCCTGTCTTTCAATTGATGTTTCTAGTTGTTTGATTTTCATTTAAAAGCTCCTTTCTATGCAACGCAAACAAGCGGACTGCAAGGAATCGTGTAACTTGCGTAGCCGTATTTGCCGAAGACGCCACCATTAGAGAATACATACCACGAACTATGTGCAACGTCGCGATTGGATGAGCGCAAATGTACGCTCTGAGCCAATGTTTTGTCAGCTACAGAGTATGTAATCATGTTCGTATTATCTTGCTCCCATTCGCATGGTGATGTTTTTCCGTTTTTTCGTTTCCAATATGTATGTGGATTTCCTTCTCCTGCAATCTGTGTTTGTGCATAGATTTGCCCAAGGGAAGGCAATGTAACATAGTCATAAGTAATATCTTCAACACCTTCATCATTTACAGTATTTGCGAAAGTAGAAACCTTAATTTTCTTCAAACTATTCAACATTTGTTCTGGCATACCGCATAAGAACCCATCTTTATTTGCGAGTTGGTCTGGGCAAATATCCCATTGGTCTTGAGGTGTCCACCATTGTCCTTTTGGCTTATTTGAGTTTAAATACTGTCTTAAAGCAGACTTTTTCCATCTGTTCCAACCGTAAGCCATCTCTTGCACGGAGTTTAAATTTCCACTTCTACTGTCATATGGGATTGTTCCTAGATTTGTTCCGCCACTACCTACAGTAACATTTACAGTCTCATTCAACGTGATTCCATTTGCGCCATATGAATAAACTTTCCAATTAGATGGTGCTTGGTCGGGTGCTCCGTAACACCCAGCTAATCTACCACCTTTTTCAACTGGTTTAGTCAAGGTGAATTGATAACTAATACCTGGTTTTACGTTGTTTCCCCATGCTTTCGCAAAGTCAAAATGATATGTTCCTGCACTAAGTCCATCAGGGCACGCTAGAAAAGCCCTTTGGTGACTAAACTGTATACCGAATGGTAGCGTGTAATGTGTTTGTAGCCACATTCCAGGTACGATTTCTCCGTCCTCTAAAGTTACATCTTCAAAATGATTGACTTGCCACGGCATGTCATATTCCTTTGAATCTGCGGTATCTGTCCATTTTTCGATTAATTGCGTACCGATTGCAAATGCTTTTTCTCCTGCTCCATCTGCTACGATTGATTGTACATTAGCCCAATTCATGTTAGCTTGTGCGATATTCGCTTGAGCAATTACAGATAAGGCTTTTGCAATTTCTTGTCCTGTATCGTCTGTTAAAATTCTTTTTCTGCTCATTATTCTTCCACCTCCTGTACAATGTAACCTTCTTCGTCGATTGATAAGCCTAGTGAATCAAATTCCTGCTTTAATGCACTGATTCCTAAAGTCGTATCTAATTGTTGTACTGTACATTTCTTTGTACTTTCTTCATCTTCAACTATTAGTAAATCTTCTTTTTTTATGCCGTTTGAGCTAGGCAAATCTTCTATCTTTACTCCTATTTGCTAACCTCCATAATTTATATTCACTTTAATATCATTTCCGTTATTGAAATATATTTTTTTTACTTTTTTCATGACTCCGTTATCGTTATACCAAACTTTAGCTTGACTTAATTTCCCTGTATCAGAAATTATTTCTGCTAATAGAACATTTCCTTTTTTATCTGCTATCTCAAATCCATCTTTAGTTAAGATAGCTTCTTGATAATCAACAATATGATATGCAATCTTTGCTTGGTCTGCAGGCGTTACAAATCCCACATTTGCATAATCTGAAGGAGTGCCGAAATCATCTACAATTCTAATGTAGAATGTGTATATAGTTTCCGGTGATAAATCATCCACAACTAACTTTGTTTGCGTCTGTAAATCCTTCCAAATTCTTCCATCAAATGAATACTGATAATAATATGAATTTGCTCCTTCTTCGATTTGAAAACCACTCCAAGTAAATGTAGCACCGAACGGATTCAAATCTGTATAAGCTACACTTCCTTTGCTAGGTTTATCCGGTTTAGCAGTCTTAAACACTACCTTTACAGAATCCGAAGGTGTACCAAAGTTATCAACTATTCTTACATAATATATATATTTGGTATTAGGGCTTAACCTTGATACTTCAAATCCTGTTCCTTTTGACCTATCTATCCAATTATTATCATCAGTAGATGATTGATAATAATAATCTGTTGCACCATCTTGAATTTGAAATCCGCTCCATGAAATATAAGCAGATTTATAAGTAACATTAGAAACTTCTACCTTTCCTGCTTTTGGCTTGTTTGGTTTCTTAGTCTTTATAAATTTGCTAACAGGGTTTTCAAGAAGTACACTTGTATCTCCTCGGTATCTTACATAGCAATTTACTTCGTATTCTTTATTTGGAGATAATCCTTCAAATCTTCCATCAGTACCGATTTTAGAAGCTTTATCTAAAGTTGCTTTAATTGTGTAAAAATCATAAGGATTTGAATCTAAAGTAACTTTATAACTTATTGAGTTATAAGTGCTACTTAATTCAACATCTTTGATTTTCGGTATTGATATAGTAGCCGATTCAGTTTGTGAACCACTTGCAGAAATATTCTTGAAACTAGTACTAAAATATATATTTCTAGAATCTTCTCTATTATTCGTAGAAAATGAATACTCTAGTGTTCCACTAGCTAATTCCCACGTTCCTGCTCCACCTGTGTTTATGTTTACAGTATGGCTATTGTATCCAAAATAAAGAACTGCTCCATTGTATTGCGTTGAGTTATTATAAAATGCGTGTTGTAGATAAATTGTATATGAAACTTTATGTTTAATGTTCGGATATGTTCCTTCTATGTAATTGCTACAATCTACACGGAAACTAATTCCATGTATACCTGAATAATAAGTAGCCATAAACTACACCTCTAATTGAAAGTAGAAATATCCTGCAGGACACGTTTCTAAAGTTGGTACATCTGTTCCTACCTTGTATTTAATTTCTTGTCTTGCTTTTAGCTCTGATTGTTCTTTTTCTAAATCTTGAATCATTAAAAGAAGTTTTCCACCTTCTCCTTCTCCAAGAACATCTTTAACAACCGCGAACCAATCATCCCATGCTTTTTGGTTCTCTTGCATAGCTTTAGCGTATTCTTGTTTAGCTTCTGCTATTGCTTCTGCAAATTGATTAAAGAATTGTGTTGTATCTATTTGCTTGATTGCATTTGTAACAACTCCACATCTACTTGAATCTAATCTAGTATCAGTAATATCTGAGCCTTTAATTTCTGTTGAGTTGCCTTGTACCTTTACAGTCGCTAAAACTAAATCATAGATAGAATCTGTTCTTGTGATTGATTCACTAGCTACTACACTAATATTTCTATAAGAATCGTTGTCGTTTAATCTCAATACAATATTGTATGTCTTTGTGGAACTAGAGCTTGATAATGTGATGGTTTCGTCATCTTTCTGCCAATAGAATGCTCCATTAATGTTGGCTCGTCCTGCTTTGATTGTTAATGTTAAGCCTTGAGCTTTCTCTACTCTTAAATGGTCTGAACTAGAATCATCTACAAACACGCCATTTGTAAAGTAGCTTGCGAATAGCTTTCTGAAAGCGTCATATAATACTAATCTATCGCCATTTCTTGAGACGAATGGAAAATATGTAGTTGCTATTCTTCGTCATCCCCCTCTCCATCATCTTGAATTTCTTCATTTAATAACTCAGTTGCTTCTTCTTCAGTGAATCCGTATTGTTTCATGAAATACATAATCTTTAATCTTGGAATATCAAATGTTAGTGCGTCATTTCTTAACGCTTGTGCCGTGCTTTGCTTATCCTCGATATATGTATCATCATAATCAATAGCAATGTCTAATGAATTAATATTAAGCTTTCTGCCTTGTGTTAATTCGTAAAAGTATGCTATTGCTTGAATAATACCTTGAATATATGCAGTAGATTCTTTGCGTTGTGAGTTTACTTCCTTCATAGCGTCTTGATTCTCACCGATATATTCTGTTGCCGTTACGATTCTTCCACTCTCAAACGTGTATTTTTTTGTACCGAATCCAAACATCATAGATAAGATACTTAATGCAGTTTCTAACGACTGCACAACCTCTGCCGTCCTTACCGTTGGATTATATTCTTGCCATAAAGCTTTTTCTTCCGGTAACTTGTCTCTACCTAACTGAACGAATATCTTTTTCATTTGTGGATTCATTTTAATCTTTCCATTCTCGTCCTTTTGCATTAATGCTTCATTTACAAGAACGATTTTATCCGATTTCAATAAATCTCGATTCCACATTGTCATTGTCAAGTCAATTGTTTTCAAAGGAGCAATTGCACTCCAAATTTTAGGCAATCCGTACCCTTGCATTTGTAAGTTGTTTACCTTTGCATTTCTCATAATTGCAAACGGTTTAACTACATCTAGTTGAACAATCTGAGCACGGTCTTTTATTTCTTCGCCTGTATCTTTAAAGTAATGTGTTTCTGCAATATATCTTTCGTCTTGTCCTTTTAAAAACATGACCATCACATATACTTTTTTTAGTTTCTCGTAATTTACACCAACGAAAGCAACTTCCACAATTTCATCATTAATAACAGTTAGTGGAAGGATATTCATGGAATCACAATAATTGATTCTGATTTCTCCTCCACTGAATGTACCATCTTCATAAATCTCGGCATTTGATACCGTTACATAAGCTCCTACCGTACCATTTGCAGACATTTGCTCAACCTGCTTTCTGTACATTACATCAAATCTATTCTTCGTTAGAATATCCGAAATAATGTCATTTGTAACGCTATCCTCAGTAGCATTTATATCTAGGATTTCAATTAGGTTTGCGTCATCCTCGCATAAACGCTTTGCAAAGTCTGTTTTATCTAGCGTGTATTTCTCATTGTTCAAGGTGTATGCCGTATGAAATTCTGTTTCGGTATTTGTATACCACTTGTTACACAATTCAATAATCTCAATTGCGTTTGTATCTACATAATACCCTCTATCGTTTAGGTAATTCTGAAACCACGGATTACGTGTGTTAGATGTTTCTATTTCTTACCTCCTTAAATCTATATATCCACTATGGGTTATAAATGTATAGCAGAACGAATCCCAATCATCATTAATGTTGTTTACGTTCTCATCTTTTGGTATGTCTTTCTTTTCATCCCATACTAATTCGCTCAATGCGTTTATTAGATTCTTACAATGTTCTTCTATTTTTAATCTACCTGTTACAAGTAAGCTATCAACCGTTATAGGACGGTCTGTAAGCTCATTCTTTTTAACTGGTGCAATTATACTTCCGTCTAATCCTTCGGCGTAGAAATAAGCTCTAAGCGTGTTTATCAACGTATTAGAAGCACTGTCCGGAAATATCCATTCAACATATCCGTAACATTCAATACATCGCTTATAGAACCTTACAAACGCCTTACAGAACTTTGTTGCGTCAATTGAGTTTGACTTTGCCATGTCTCCCTCGTCAAGTGCCCACATATAATCCCAATCATTTGTGAATCCTGTTAAGTGCCATGAATACTTTGAGCCGTTGTCTCCAAAGTCAACGCCAATGATTAAATGACTAAACCTTTTTCCTTGTTCTTTCATCTTCTCTTTTAGACTCTGATATTTGAATAGGTAAGGTTTGCAGTCATTTGCAAAATAAGGGAATACAAGTCCTTCGGCTTCTTCCCTTTGCCCTTTTATATCTCTTTTGTAATAAACGCTATTCTTATCGTATGATTTCAAGACCGTTCTTATCTGCTCATCACTTAAAGAATAATTGTCAACTAAGGTGGTATGCCCATAGTTATAACCATATGTAGAATCTTTATTCTGTTGCTCCTCATGATATTTCAAGAAATCTGTGTAATACCAATGATTCTTCCCTTTGGGGTTTAAATCATGAAATATCTTTCGATTGCTTGACGCTATCGTTCTATCCATTACTTCTTGTAAAAACTCAATGCAACATAAATTTGCTTCTGTAACGTAAGCCATTCCATACGAATAACCATGTATTGCATTTTCTGAGCCTTTCTTAGCACCACCGGCAAAGAATACAACCTTCTCTCCAACTTTTGTATTGATGTAGTAACAGTCTTTACCTTCATACTTTCCTACTTTGAATCTATTCGCAAAATAGTTTTGTAAGCCGTATCCGTTACAATCTCCAATGTTTACACGTGCAGATGATGTATCTGTTCCTGCTATCAGATGGAACTTATCCGGATGTGTTTCTAATGCAATGCAGAAAGCGTATGTGTTGAGTACGTTCTTCCCTCCACGTTTCCCACCTTCTAACACATTAAGCCATGAATCAAATGTTTTTTTAAGATAAGTTAATTGCTTTTGATTGAAAGGCGCAGGCTTATTCAAAGTCTTCAATTCTTCTTTCTTTTGCTACATCTGTAATCATAGCTTTATTAATTGCATTTACTTCTGAAGCGTCAAAATGTGTTTCTACCTTATCTGCTTGACCTAGGAATTGTTTTCCTAAGAAAATAGCCATTGCAGGACTCTTTGAAGCAAGTTTAAATTGCGCTCTTCGTAACGAAATTCTTCCATGTGCGCCGAACCTTTTTAAACATTCGGAGAAATCAGTTCCATATGTACGTTTACACCAATTTGATAATGTCTTATCTGTCGTGTTAAAAAAGTAGCATACTTCTGCTTGTGTGCATTGGATAGCTAACAATTTTTCAAATTCTTCTTTGTCGAAATCCTTATTAGGCCTTCCAACTTTTCCATTCGCTATTATTACATCCCCTTTCTATATTTATCACTCAATATTTTTGGTGTACAATGTTCCAAATCAACTTTGTGGTGCATTCTTTTCGTAATGTGCGATGTCATCAATCTTTAATCTAATAGTTTCTGTTTTATCACCCTTGTATTCATCAACGTATAATTCATTTTTATCGCCGTTATACGTTACTTCATAATAATCATCCGTGCTATGAGCACTAATTAATGCTTTATTGTTTTGAAGCACCTTAACCATCCACACAATGTACATTTCACTGATTGCAATATTTGGGTTTACTTGAAATACTGCTTTCATTGCTAATTCTTGAAATTCTCTTGAATCCATATTCTCCTCCTTATTATTAAAAGAACCGAGACAAACGCTCGGTAATATATCAAAGCCTAATTGTATGCCATTGTTGGTATTTAACATCTAATTTGGGAAGGACTTACTGATAGGCTTTGTAAACATGGTTGCAGGAGAAGGAATTGAACCTCCGACCTTTGGCTAATAAGACCAACGAGCCACCACTGCTCTACCCTGCTAAAACAATTATTACATGAAAAAATGCTCACATTGTGAGCACTTTCTTCAAGTTCTTATTTATTTTTCTTGGAATCTCTTCTCTCGCATAACCTACAATATTAGATGTCTTTTCTGCACTGAATCCCTTTATATATCTATACTCAATCATAGCTCGAGTCGTATCATCAAGTTGGCTTAATTTATCTTTTACATAGTTCATTCTTCTTGCATAATCTGCATGAGCTAAGAATAGCTCGGCTTTTAATGGATAAATAGCTTCATCCCTTTGTAGCTCTGCTATCTTTTGCTCATAGTATGTGTAAGATTGACATTCACACAAGAAGTGTCTCTTAATATCTTCATACGTGCTCATGAAGTATACATCCTCATTAATCTATTTTCTAATTCGCCAACTTTATTTTTTAATCTATTAATCTCGTGTGTTTGATTATGAATCGTTGCATTTCTTTCTTTTAAAGTCTGCTCCAATTCAATATTCTTCCTTCCTAGTCTATTGTTTTTAGAAATTAACTCTTTAATCCTTTCTTCATAATTCATTTTTATTAGTGTCACCTCCGTATTAATTTAATGTCTTTATAAAATCACAATATCGTTTTATATAGCTCCATTTGTTTGAATATTTGTAATATTTGCTAGAATGCTCTCCTACACTTATTTGACTTATCCCTATAACATCTTTACTAGGAATTACTAATACATCTAAAACTTTTTCATCATCACTAAGTATGTACAAGATATATATGTCGCAAGTTGGATATGTTTTTTCTAAATTGAATGTATAAAAGCTACCATTCCTACCTCTGTATAAAGTGCTCGCTTTCACATCAACTTTTACACTTTCATTAACTAAAATATCATACGGATGTTTTGTAGACATTTTAATAGCTTCATATCCTTTGTTCTCTATATAATCCATAAATTTCAATTCATATTTTCTTCCGAAATTTGTTCTACTTGGCTTTGATTCTAAATGTAATTCTTTTGCTAAAGGAAACCATAAATTTCTTTTTGAAATTGCATTGCCTAATTTTGAATCTCCATAGTATTCTTCAACTTCTCTTCTTGTAGGCATTCTGTTTAATCCTGTATCAATAATCATTTCTTTGATTTGTGATTTTATCTTTTCTTCTGTCCAATGTTCTCTTATTAGTTACCTCCATTTTTTGACAATTTTATTCTATAGTTCGTCAAGCTATAGAATTACTTAAAAGGTAAATCATCTGAAGCAATTTCAAAATTGCTTCCATCGTTATATTCTTGTTGTGCAATTTGTTGTGTCAAACTAGGTTGTACATACGTGTTTTGCGTGTCGTAAGCGTTGTTATATGCTTGATTAGGTTGTTGATATGTATTTACATTAGGATTGTAATTTTGCCCATTAGAAACATTTTTAGGCGGTAATTGCACGTTATTAGCTACCACTTCAGTGATATAAATTCTTTGCCCTTGTTGATTCTCATAATTTCTAACACTGATTCTTCCTTCAACAGTAACTAAATCGCCTTTCTTACAATACATATTTACAATGTCTGCTAATTTATTCCATGCTACGCAATTAATAAAATCTGTAGTGTTATTGTATCCGTTTACTGCTACCGTAAACTTTGCTACACTATTTCCATTTTGCGTTTTTGATAATTCGACATCTTTTGTTAAGTGCCCTGCTATTACTGCTACATTAATCATTTTCTACCTCTTTTCTATTTTCCAATTACTTCACAATTTTCTAAAATATCTTGAATCTTTGTATCGTAATCAGCACATTTGAAATACCCTTTATCTTTTAACTTTATTAATCGCTTAAACTTTGAAAGTGTATAACCTTCATGAACATAACTATATGTTTGGATTAAATCATATTCAAACTGGCTCAATTTGTATGTTGGCTTTTTGTATGGACTTGCCAACCATTTAAATCTTTCTTTATCGCAATTGGCTTTACCAAAAGTACAAAAAGCACACTCCACATCACAGCAATTCTTGACTTTTCCGTGCATAAAGCAAAAGTGCCTTCCTATTTTTAACAAATCATTTAAATAATGTTCTGCGTTAGTCTCTTCTTCTTCTTCAAAATGCTCATTTATTAATCCGGTTAGTAAATTTACGCCTTCTTTGAACACGTTCATTGCACTCATACAACCATCGAAATTGTAATATACTTCTTCCATACGGTCTAAAGCATCTATATATTCTTGTTTTGTTGCCATTAAATCTCATCATCCTTTCCATCAAAATGCTCTTGTATTAAATCTTTTAACACCTTAACAGTCGGACAATCTTCGTTATCGAATGCCCGCCAAGCACAATTGATAGGTTGTTGTCCATACTCTAGTTCGTGCTTTGAAAAGCACATTTTACAAATATTGCTAATTGCTTCTTCGCATTCATTTCTAGTCATACGCTTTCAACTCCTCTTTAAGCTCGTTTATAGCCTTCTTTACATCTTTCAAGTCTAAATCAAAGTTACTAACTAAATCTGCCATACGATTGTTAGAATAGCTCTGTAAAGCCGATTCTAGCGTTGTATGGTATGAGATAGGCTTTTGTACGTCTATCTCATTTCCTTCTTTATCCTTACCCTTTACGAACGTTACAAGGGCGAATGAACCACCATTAGAAGTGATTGCATAATTGTTTTGTAATCTAATCATTTGTTGCCCTCTTTCATTATTTTTAAATCGAGCAAAAATCTTTTCATCAAAAAGATTTCGTTTGCCATTCTGTCTACAATTCTATGTAAACTACATATTCTGCTATTATCAACTTCTGATAAGCAGTCCGATTCTTTTAAAACGTTCTCCAATGCGTCTTTATACTTTTTCAGATTTTTTGTTTCATCTTCAATTTCTAAAGTGTACAGTTCAATTAAAGATTCAAGTTTTTCTTCAATCATTTTCTTTTGTCCTCCAACAACTTCATATCGTAACCACTTGAAACGAATCTTTTTGCCAATTTATGATTACATCCATTTCCTAACACGTCATAAACTAATTCCATTTCTTCTCGTGTGAAATTTGTTCCTAGACATTTGTTGATTCTTAACAAAATATCATCTTGATACCTTCTATTTCTCCACTCTTGGCTATATCTCTCTACGGATGTACATTCTCTACTACAATATTCCAACAATTTAAACTTTAAATCTGTGGGTGTGTTTACATCGTGTAGGCAAACGTACAAGTTTGTTTTTGGTATTAAAATAAGCTCATTATTACAGTTTATAAACGACCCTTTAAATTGCTCCATCACGTAAAATACATAATCAGTCATTTCTTTCTCCTTAAATCTTTTTGTAAGCTTCAAAATAAAATATTACTTCTTTTTTTATTTCAACAATCAATCCATATTTCAATGCCAAACGATATATGAATGGTTTTCTTAATCTTTCATGCAATGTTTCTAACCGTTTTCGCAAATATTCAATATCGGCTATTCCTTTATAGAAATTGCACATTCTACAACTAGGCAAAAGGTTGTCTATATTGTTATCGCCATTTCCATATACTGGTTTAATATGGTCTACCTGCATATCTTTGTACTCGAGTTCGCATCCGCAATAAGCGCAATGACCATTGTATTTTTTATATACCTGTTCACGAATCTTTTTTGGTATTGGTTTTCGTGCCATTTTAAAAATCCTCCTCATTTGAATCATCATTGTAAAGGTCTTTAATTGATTCAATTAAGTTATTTATAAGTTCTTCGTATTTCTCTTTTGACATAGCTTCAATATTGTCATTGAATGTTATTAAAAGATTGTGTTTTTTTCTAATTTCTTTGAATTCATCAAACGTCACAATTTCACATCCTCATCTTGTGGCATTTGAAATACCATTGTCGGTTCGTGTTCAAACGGTTCCATATTATATTGAATTTGGTCTAAAACTTTTAAAGCTTTTTCTTCGGTTGAATATTCACCAATAAATGAACAACCACCCCATATTTGATTAGCTTGATAAATGGTTACTTCATGAATTTCTTTTAATTTCTTTTTATCTTGACTTCTAATCCACATCTTAATACCCACTTTCTAAACGTTGATAATTCACTTTGTTTTTTTTACAGTAAGCTTTGTATACATCTTCAACACTGAATCCTAAGTATTCAGTAATTGCGATTAGTCTTTCAAGCTTACCTTCTGTAATGCACGTTAAATCTGCAAGTAAATAAATAATTCCTTTTAAAAAAGTCTTAATTTCACGAAAATATCTTTTAGCATTTTCAATCAATTGTTCTTCTGCTCTCAATTCCTCTTCACCACTACCGAAATGATTTTGATGGCTTAACACAAAATGCCAAATATCAACTAATTCTCCTAGAACTTTTTCTTTATCGACTTGTGCTTGCGTTTTCTTCCACCAACACCAATTTCCTTTTAATTCATGAGTCAATTCACCGACTTCATCTAGAATAGCGAAACACAACTTCTCTTCATCAATTTCATCTAATCCGTATTCTTTCATAATTGCTTCATCCAATTTGGCTTGCATATGTAGCATTTCTTTAATCAATTCAATATCTTTACTTGTCATATTTACCTCTTTTCTTTATTTCGTTTCATTAAAATCTGAATAATCACTTGATTTTAATTTTTCTTCTAACTCATGTTTCTGATGTTTCAATGTTCTGATTTCGTGTCTGTATTCTTTACACTCGAAAATACATCTCCAAACTTTGTCTTGTTCTTCTTGAATTCTTTTTCCTACCATTATGCTATATAGAAAAAGTGATGTAGCACTTCCACATAAAGCTCCACAAATCCAATTAATCATTTAATCTCCTTTCTAAGCCATTAATATTTCCCTTCTAACTCGGTCCATTTCCTTTTGTACATCTGCATAAGATTGATTGTTTTCTTGCACATAGAATTTAGAATCGAGTTTTACAGGCTTGTTCTTATTTCTTTTCATCCATTCATCATGTACCCACTTCTGAATCACGAGTGAATGATTTTTGTATTTTTTTCCACTAGTTTCAATGTACTCATCCAAAATCTTTATATGCTCATCTAATGAATCACCATATAATTCTAATAGGTGTGTGTGTTCTTTATCTGTAAGTAACACATGTGAATATTCGCCGTATTTATGTTTACTTTGTTTATTAGTATTTAATTCTTTAGTATTTTGTTTATTAGTACTTTGTTTATTAGTATTTATATAAGCACCGACATTTTGTAGGTCTACATTTTGTAGGTCTACATTTTGTAGGTCTACATTTTGTA
>ERZ1034925.207-NODE-207-length-31447-cov-306.706677_pt1 | contig 31447 bp, 29 predicted proteins | sample MGYA00520687_ERZ1034925 | MGnify/ENA primary metagenome ERZ1034925 (study PRJEB33766, sample SAMN09781758) | gut metagenome | biome: gut microbiome | host: Homo sapiens | place: Madagascar | study: EMG produced TPA metagenomics assembly of the PRJNA485056 data... | reverse complement strand
TGACGAATGATAAGGTATTCAAGGCAGGGTTAAGACGTAAGATGCGAAAAGCAGCTATGGACAGAAACTATCTGGCGTCAGTCCTTGCGGAGAGCGGGCTTTCGTAGTCTTACCCCGACTCTCCCCCAGCCTTAAACACAACCCCCACTCACCGCAACCTAAACTCATCCGCATCCTGCCATGCCGGAAACTTTTCTCTATATTCCCGCAATGCCACCATCGACAGCTCCGCATCAATGCGCGTTGCCTGATGCGCGTCGGCAGTAGCGATAATCTCGCCCTGCGGGTTAATCACCCGGCTGTCACCGCGATAATGGCAGCCGTTGCCATCGCTGCCGACGCGATTGCATCCCGCCACATACGCCTGATTCTCAATCGCGCGGGCCGTCAGCAATGCCTGCCAGTGCAGAGAGCGCGGAGCAGGCCAGTTGGCAACGTAGATGGCGAGGTCATAATCGTTGAGATTGCGCGACCACACCGGAAAACGTAAGTCGTAGCACACCAACGGCAAAATACGCCAGCCGCGCCATTCCACAATCACTCGCGCATTGCCCGCTTTATAATGTAGATGCTCATCTGCCATGCGGAACAGATGACGCTTATCATAAAAATGTACCGTGCCGCCCGGCTCAACCAGCAAAAAGCGGTTAACCGAACCAGACTCCGTTTGTAATGCAACACTGCCTGCAATCAGCGCATTGCACTGCTGCGCCTTAGCTGTCATCCAGTTCACTACGTCATCTTGTGCTAGCGACGAAGCTGCCGCTTCCATGGCAAAGCCGCTGGTAAACATCTCCGGTAGAACGATCACATCGCGCCCGGTAATACCTTCCAGTTGACGATCAAAATGACGCAGGTTGGCAGGGCCATCCATCCACACCAGTGGTTGCTGCAAAAGCGTAATCTTCAAACCAGGCACGGTGTACAACTCCTTTATGCGAAGGGTTTTATAACTTTAACACCTTATCAGGCAGTTGCCTTAGCGCAGAATAAATTGATAACAAATGCTGATATTGGAAATATCTGATTTGCAAATTATCGTGTTATCGCCAGGCTTTAGAAGGTTAATAACATGGGCAGGATAAGCTCGGGAGGAATGATGTTTAAGGCAATAACGACAGTCGCCGCTCTGGTCATCGCCACCAGTGCAATGGCGCAGGATGATTTAACCATTAGCAGCCTTGCAAAGGGCGAAACCACCAAAGCTGCATTTAATCAGATGGTACAAGGGCATAAGCTGCCTGCCTGGGTGATGAAAGGCGGTACTTATACTCCCGCACAAACCGTAACGTTGGGAGATGAGACGTATCAGGTGATGAGCGCGTGCAAACCGCATGACTGTGGCTCGCAACGTATCGCTGTGATGTGGTCCGAGAAATCTAATCAGATGACGGGGCTGTTCTCGACTATTGATGAGAAAACGTCGCAAGAGAAACTCACCTGGCTGAATGTGAACGATGCGCTTTCGATTGATGGTAAAACGGTGTTGTTCGCGGCGTTGACCGGCAGCCTGGAAAACCATCCGGATGGCTTTAATTTTAAATAATTAGCGGATAAAGAAACGGAGCCTTTCGGCTCCGTTATTCATTTACGCGGCTTCAACTTTCCGCACTTTCTCCGGCAACTTTACCGGCTTCGTCGCCAGCTCTTCCGGATCAAAGTCATCAACGTTAATACTGCGCAGACGGCTTTCTTCAGCTTTCACCAGAATAGCGGCTTCATCTTTATCAATCAGCCCCTTCGCCAGCGCGTTGTGCGCCAGTTCATCCAGACGGGTAAACGGCAGGTTTTTACCCAGCTCTTTACAGATCCGCTGATGAATTGGGTCGGCGGCAATCACATCCACCAGCGCCTCTTCCAGCAAGCCAACCGGATTATGCTCGCTCGGCGTCAGGTACTGACCGCGACCAATGCGGGAACGGGTGGCGTTCGGCACTTGTAAAATCTTCGCCACTTTATGATCCAGCTTGTCAGAAGGTGCCAGATAATGACGTCCGGTCGGGAAGATCACCACATTCAGCAGCCCGGCAACCACGCGGTTCGGGAAGTTTTGCAGTAAATCATCCATCGCCTGTTCAGCCTGATACAGCGCATCTTGTACGCCCCAGTGCACCAGCGGCAGGTCGGCTTCATTACGGCCTTCGTCGTCATAACGCTTCAGCACGGCAGAGGCGAGGTAGAGCTGGCTTAAAATATCCCCCAGACGGGCCGAGATGCGCTCGCGACGTTTCAGGCTGCCGCCCAGCACTGCCATCGAGACATCAGAAAGCAGGGCGAGGTTGGCGCTCAGGCGGTTCAGGTGCTGATAGTAGCGTTTAGTGGCATCGCCGGTTGGCGTGCTGCTGGTTAAACCGCGCGTCAGGCCCAGCCAGAAGCTGCGAACTTTGTTGCTACCGACGTGACCGATATGTTTGAACAACAGTTTATCGAACGCGTTGACGTCATTGTTCTTCGCCGCTTCCATCTCTTCCAGCACGTACGGATGGCAACGAATCGCTCCTTGTCCGAAGATCATCATGCTGCGGGTCAGAATGTTAGCCCCTTCAACGGTGATGGCAATCGGTGCGCCCTGGTAAGCACGCGCCAGGAAGTTGCTTTGCCCGAGCATAATGCCTTTGCCACCAGTGATATCCATCGCATCAATAATCGACTGCTGCCCGCGGTGGGTACAGTGATACTTAACGATAGCCGACAGCACGGCAGGTTTTTCGCCGAGCATAATGCCGTAGGTAATCAGCGATGCCGCAGCATCCATCACGTAGGCATTACCGGCAATACGCGCCAGCGGCTCTTCAATCCCTTCCATCTTACCGATAGAGATTTTGAACTGACGGCGAATGTGAGCATACGCGCCCGTTGCCAGCGCTACCGATTTCACGCCGCCGGTTGAGTTGGAAGGCAGGGTGATGCCGCGGCCTACCGAGAGGCACTCCACCAGCATCCGCCAGCCTTGCCCGGCCATTTTCGGCCCCCCGATGATGTAATCGATCGGTACGAAGACATCTTTACCGCGCGTCGGTCCGTTCTGGAACGGTACGTTCAGCGGGAAGTGGCGACGACCAATTTCCACGCCCGGCGTGGTGGTCGGGATCAGCGCACAGGTAATACCTAAATCTTCTGCGCCACCCAGCAGCTTTTCCGGGTCGGAGAGTTTAAACGCCAGCCCAAGCACAGTCGCAATCGGTGCCAGCGTAATATAGCGTTTGTTCCAGGTCAGACGCATCCCCAGCACCTGCTGGCCCTGCCATTCGCCCATGCAGACAATCCCGGTGTCCGGAATCGCGCCCGCATCGGAACCCGCTTCCGGGCTTGTCAGTGCAAAGCAAGGGATCTCCTGACCACGCGCCAGACGCGGCAGATAGTGATCTTTCTGCTCGTCAGTGCCGTAATGTTGCAGCAGCTCGCCCGGGCCTAATGAGTTCGGCACGCCGACGGTAATAGCCAGGATCCCGCTCACGCCGGAGAGTTTTTGCAGCACGCGAGACTGGGCATAAGCTGAGAACTCCAGTCCGCCGTACTCTTTTTTGATAATCATCGCGAAGAAGCGATGCTCTTTAAGGTACGCCCACAACTCCGGCGGCAGATCCGCCAGCTCATGAGTAATCTGGAAATCATTCGCCATCCGGCAGGCTTCTTCTACCGGACCGTCGAGAAACGCTTGCTCTTCTGCGGTCAGGCGCGGCTGCGGATAGTTATGCAGCTTTTTCCAGTCCGGCTTGCCCTGGAACAAGTCGCCCTCCCACCAGGTGGTGCCCGCATCAATCGCTTCTTTCTCAGTGCGCGACATCGGCGGCATCACCTTACGGAAACCGCGAAATACCGGCGCGGAAATCATCGACTTACGCATAGGCGCAAAGTTAAATGGCACGAGGATAATGGCCAGAGGCACCAGTACCCACGCCGACCACAGACCAGCAACGCCGAGGGCGGCTGTCCAGGCGAGCAAAATCAGACTGCTGATAAATAAGCTCACGCGGTGATAGAACAACGCGCCGAGCAGGACAACCGTAGCGAGAATACTCAAAATCATCATAACGAAAAGCCCCTTACTTGTAGGAGGTCTGACCACTTGTGATGATATGGTTGTAGTGGATGTAAAAACATTTAGCAATGTGTTTACAATATAATTACAACAAAGCTCACATTGTTGCTGTTTTTATCCGCACTTCAGGTCAAAAAGTCCTGGTCATAGCACCTGCCCGTACTTCTCGCTTTTGGCGGTATCCGGTACACTGCATTTTGTCTATTACATTTATGCTGAAGGATATCCTCATGTACCAGGATCTTATTCGTAACGAACTGAACGAAGCGGCGGAAACGCTGGCTAACTTTTTAAAAGATGACGCCAATATTCACGCCATTCAGCGCGCGGCGGTCCTGTTAGCAGACAGCTTTAAAGCCGGTGGCAAAGTGCTTTCCTGCGGCAACGGCGGTTCCCATTGCGACGCTATGCACTTTGCCGAAGAGTTGACCGGTCGCTACCGTGAAAACCGTCCGGGCTACCCGGCGATTGCTATTTCTGACGTTAGTCATATTTCCTGCGTCGGTAATGATTTCGGTTTCAATGATATTTTCTCCCGCTACGTTGAAGCGGTAGGTCGCGAAGGCGATGTACTGCTGGGGATCTCCACCTCCGGTAACTCTGCAAACGTGATCAAAGCGATCGCAGCGGCGCGTGAGAAGGGGATGAAAGTGATCACCCTGACCGGTAAAGACGGCGGTAAAATGGCTGGCACGGCGGATATCGAAATTCGCGTTCCGCACTTTGGTTATGCCGACCGCATTCAGGAGATTCACATTAAAGTGATCCATATCCTGATCCAGTTAATTGAAAAAGAGATGGTTAAGTAAGTCTGGCGTAGGCCGGATAAGGCGTTTACGCCGCATCCGGCACTTGTGCGCTGATGCCTGATGCGATGCTGACGCGTCTTATCATGCCTACAAATCTGTACGCGAACCGTAGGCCGAATAATTCGTTTACGCCGCATCCGACCTGAAAATTCTTAAATCAATCTTCGCCGGGGGCCATGCGCTCCCGCTGTTGTGGAGGTTACCCATGTGCGAATTGCTCGGGATGAGCGCCAACGTCCCTACCGATATCTGCTTTAGTTTCACCGGACTTGTACAGCGTGGTGGTGGAACCGGGCCACATAAAGATGGCTGGGGCATTACCTTTTACGAAGGTAAAGGCTGTCGCACATTTAAAGATCCACAACCCAGCTTTAATTCCCCCATCGCCAAACTTGTCCAGGACTACCCGATAAAATCCTGTTCGGTGGTGGCTCATATTCGCCAGGCTAATCGGGGCGAGGTGGCGCTGGAAAATACTCACCCATTTACCCGCGAGTTATGGGGGCGTAACTGGACTTATGCCCATAACGGACAACTGACGGGCTACAAATCACTGGAAACCGGCAACTTCCGCCCGGTCGGTGAAACCGATAGCGAAAAAGCCTTCTGCTGGCTCCTGCATAAATTAACGCAGCGTTACCCGCGCACACCGGGCAACATGGCGGCAGTGTTTAAATATATCGCCTCACTGGCGGATGAACTGCGGCAGAAGGGCGTTTTCAACATGCTGCTTTCTGACGGGCGCTATGTGATGGCGTATTGCTCGACTAATTTACACTGGATCACCCGCCGCGCGCCGTTTGGCGTGGCAACGCTGCTGGATCAGGATGTGGAAATCGACTTCAGCTCGCAGACCACACCGAATGATGTGGTCACGGTGATTGCAACACAGCCGCTGACGGGCAATGAAACCTGGCAAAAGATTATGCCAGGCGAATGGCGCTTATTTTGCCTCGGGGAGCGTGTAGTTTGATGCCAGTTGTGGCTGCACAACTTCGTGGCTTAACGGCTTGCTGACCACGTAACGACCATTGACCACAGAAACGGTCGGTGGCTTACGGGTTTGCTCAAAGTAGTCGTAACCCGGCTTCAGTTGCTCCCAGAAGTCCTTAAAGTTGGAATATTTATGGCGCTTCATATTGGCGTCGGTCATGCGGAACGGGTAAATACTCACCTGTACGCTCGGCTGACCAAACACCAGCGCACCAGTAACGAACTGGAAGATCTCATCAATACCCTGATTGGTCATTGCGTAGCAGCCGATGGAAACACAATCGCCGTGAATCATCAGGTATTTTCCTTCATAACCATGCGCACGGTCATAGGCATTGGGGAAACCAATATTAATCGCTTTGTAGTAACGGCTGTCTGGTTTTAACTGATTACGCTGGACGCTATAAAACCCTTCCGGGCTTTTGAAATCGCCCTGACGCTGTTTTGGCCCTAAGCCGCCGGAATATTTACAGATTTTATAACTGTCGAGCAGCTGATATTGCTCGCCCATTTTGACGTAGAGATCGAGCGTACGTTCTTCCTTGAAGATCTGGATGTAGACAGGGGATCCCATCAACTGCTGCTTATACTCTTTGCTCACTGGCGTGGTCGAGCTACTGCTGCCCAGCAAACCGGCAAACGAAACGCACGGGATCAACAACATCGCAAGAATTAATGCGATTTTACGCATACTGCTTATTCCTTGATAAAACGGTTACACACGCCAGGACGGCAAAATAGATCCCAAATCGGAATAGTCTGGATTTGGAAGGCTCACATTATCACCAAAAGAGTTTTACGCAAGCCTGTCGGCGCAGGGTTTACAAATTTCATCGGCAGCGTGCTTTACCCAAAGAGCGCCGCGTGAGTTCCAGTTCTCTCAAATCGTAAAAGTTTATCGGTAAGTTTGTAAATCAGGATCCAGTCCGGTTCGACATGAGCATCGCGATAACCTTTCCATGAACCTTGCAGCGGGTGGTCTTTATAAACAGCTGGAAGCGGTAAAGCATTATTGATAAGAAGCGTCATAAGATATTTCAATTTATTCATATCCTTATGACGCTTTTGTGCAAGTTTTACATCCTTTGAAAATTGTCCCGAGTATTCAATATCCCTTTGAATCATATTTAAATTCCTAATTTATCAAATAAATCATCGGCGTCTTTGGCCTTATGAACATCAACGCCAGCTTCGCTGTTTTTGATTGATTGAATGGTTAATTGATTAGGCTCGCGTAAATCAAACGGCAATGCCTTTTCACGCGCGACCTTTGTGAGGGTTATGCGAACCAGGTCAGAGATGGTCAGCCCCATCCCGGCCAGTACGTCCGCCGCCTGATTCTTCAGATCTTCATCGATTCGGGCGCGAACAAATGCGTTAGCAGCCATTGGGGTATCTCCTGTGCTGTATATTTATTCAGCTTGAATTGTAGCTCAAATGAGCAACAGCGACAATCCATGAGTAATTTAATAAACGGATGTTTTTACATAATTAACTGAAATATATTTATTAATTTTATAATAATGGTTTATTAAGTTTGTTCAGGTACGGGCCGGGATACACTGCAACATCAATGCATGATCAGCCATTATTGAGTATGTCCTTGCCGTCGATTCCCTCTTTTGTGTTGTCGGGATTACTGTTGCTTTGCTTGCCGTTTTCTTCATTTGCCAGCGCCACCACATCACATATCACTTTCAGCTACGCCGCCCGCCAGCGGATGCAAAATCGTGCGCGTTTATTAAAACAGTACCAAACCCATCTGAAAAAACAGGCCAGCTATATTGTGGAAGGCAATGCCGAAAGCAGAAGGGCGCTACGCCAGCACAACCGCGAACAGATAAAACAGCATCCAGAATGGTTTCCTGCGCCGCTCAAGGCGAGTGACAGACGCTGGCAGGCGCTGGCGGAAAACAACCATTTCTTAAGCAGCGACCATCTGCATAACATCACCGAAGTGGCGATTCACCGTCTGGAGCAACAGCTTGGCAAGCCTTACGTCTGGGGCGGTACGCGGCCCGATCAAGGCTTCGACTGTAGCGGGTTAGTTTTTTATGCCTACAACAAGATCCTTGAGGCGAAACTCCCACGCACGGCTAATGAGATGTATCACTATCGCCGGGCAACCATTGTGGCGAATAACGACCTGCGCCGGGGAGATTTGCTATTTTTCCATATCCACAGCCGCGAGATTGCCGACCATATGGGGGTGTATCTGGGCGACGGTCAGTTTATTGAGTCACCGCGCACCGGGGAAACCATTCGGGTAAGTCGGTTAGCTGAACCTTTCTGGCAGGATCACTTTTTAGGCGCGCGGCGGATATTGACGGAAGAGACGATTTTGTAAATGGGTAATATTGACGAACTGGCAAAAGGTCGGATGCCACGCGGCATCCGACCTGTTTACATCTGGGCTGAAAACTCACGTTCTAAGACATCAACAATGAGCTGGTTTTTTGAAATGGAATGTTGTCTGGCGACGATGGTCAGCCGCGAATCAATGTGATGAGGAACACGAAGCGTCAGGCGTTTTTGCTCTTCTTCTTCACGAAAAGGGGCAATACCGTCCTCTTCACAATCCGCCATCCACTCATCCAGCGCGCTTTCGCCTTCACGATATAATGCCTCAATACTTGTGGCTACAAAGTCACAATAACCGTTTACATTGAGGAACTTGCCGCGAAATGCGTTGATATCGGCTTCAAATGTCACTGCGGCTGGTTGACCTTTAATTGTGATAATGTTCGATGCTTTATTCATAATCTACCCCTACACAGTTAACAAACCACTCCTTAAGACCTGCTACTGCGCCTTTATCCATCACATTCTTTGGATGTGGCTCATGTGTGCTGAATTTGGTCGTTCCAATCTGAAATTTTCGTCTGGAGCCGTTGTTATTTTTTATTGTTCCACCCACAGCTTTAATGAGTGCAACAACATCATCCCATTTAATTCCAGATTTTGGCGGCTCCGTCATTACATCGTCGAATGTTTTTCTATGACGAGAACCTAGCGCGCTGACCTTAATCATACTATCAATCCATGACGTCATTGTATGGTGTCATCGTAGTCTCTTTGCAGTGTGACGTCAATTAATGGTGTCAGGTGCTGCAAAGCATGGAAAAGAATCCCCCATCAACTCAACGCCCCCATAATCTTCAACTCCAGCTCATCCGGCACTTCGTTATACGACAGCACATGCAGCCCCGGCGCAAACAACCTTGCATAACGCGCCAGCAAAGGGCGCAGCTGCGGTGGCACCAGCAGCACCGGGTCTTTCCCCGCCGCTTTCATCCGCTCTTTCACCTGTGGCATCGTACTCTGGAACTGGTTGAGCATATTCGGGTCCACTGGCACGCTGTCGAGCATCACTTTACCGCCCTGTTGCGCCTGATTCACTAGGTTAGTCAGCAGATTTTCCAGCTCATTATTCAGGGTATACACCGTCAGCTCCTGCTTGCGAACGAACGGATGGGTAATGCTGCGCCGCAGCGCCAGGCGCACATCGGCTGCCAGCAGAATATGATCTTTGGTCACCGCGCTACTGGCGACCAGCACGGTGGCGATGGTGACGATATCGCGCAGGGAAACGCCTTCGGTCAGCAGCGCCCGGTACACTTTCAGCAACTGGCTGTAATTGAGCACCGCGCTTAAATCCTCCGCCAGGCGCGGTGCCATCGACGCCAAACGGTTATGCAACTGCGTAATATCGTCATAGTTAAATAAATCAGGAATATAGCTGCGCACAATCTTATTTACATGGGTAGCAATCACGCTGGCGCTGTCGATCACCTGATACCCCATATTCAGCGCCTTCGCTTTCTGCGCAGGCTGGATCCAGGTCACCGGCATCCCGTACGCCGGGTCGTTCCCCAGCACGCCGTCTATCTCGCCGTAGGTTTCGCTGGAGGGCAGCGCCATCAGTTTATCCGCCGGAATATCCGCTTCATCAGCCTTAATGCCGTTGATGAAAATAGCGTACTGGCTGGGCTTAAGGCGGAAGTTTTCCCGAATGCGGATCTCCGGCAGCAGCACGCCGTTGCCGGCGGATATCACCTGTCGCACGCCGCGAATACGCTGGGTGAGCGGGTTGCCCTGGGCTTTGTCCACCAGCGCCACCAGCTTGTAGCCGAGGCTTAAGCTGATGGGCTCGATCAGCGGAATGGTTTCCCAACTGACCTGTTGCTCGCTGGTTTCGGTGATGGTGCGGGTCAGCGTTTCGAGACTTTTCTCTTCCGCTTCCGCCGCCTGCGGGCGTTTGCTCATCCGCCAGCCGGTAAAGCCAAGCAGGGCGCTGAACAGCAAAAACGGCAGATGTGGCATTCCAGGCACTACCGCCAGTACGAACATAATTCCGGTAGCGGTGTAGAGCACCGATGGGCTTGCCAGCAACTGGTGACGCACGTCATGGGCGATATCGCCGTTGTCGCTGACGCGGGTGACGATAATCGCCGCCGCGGTGGAGAGTAGCAGGGAAGGGATTTGCGCCACCAGCCCGTCGCCGATGGTCATCAGCACATACTGCTGGAAGGCGGCGTCGGCGCTCAGGTTGTATTTGAAGATCCCGATACAGACGCCGCCGATCAGGTTGATCGCCAGAATCATCATCCCGGCGATAGCATCCCCGCGCACAAATTTCGATGCCCCGTCCATCGCGCCGTAGAAATCGGCCTCGCTGGCAACATCTTTACGTCGGGTTTGTGCCTGCGCCTGATTGATCAACCCGGCATTAAGATCGGCGTCAATCGCCATCTGCTTACCGGGCATCGCATCCAGGGTAAAGCGGGCTGAAACCTCGGAAATACGCTCGGCCCCTTTGGTGACGACAATAAAGTTGATTGTCAACAGCGTCAGTAAATCCGAGCGTGAAAGCATTATCGCCGCGCTGCACGGGCAGTCGATTTTTAACGGTGGTGGGCTGTCGCCGTTAAATAAAATCAGCCCGTCTCATCCGCCAAAACCTGCCACCGTGGCGGTGCCGGAAGAAACGGAGAAAAAAGCGCGTGATGTGAATGAGAAAACGGCGCTGCTGAAGAAGAAATCCGCCACCGAGCTTGGCGAGCTGGCAACCAGTATCACCACCATTGCCCGTGATGCGCATATGGAAGCGAATCTGGAGATGGAGATTGTTCCCCAGGGATTACGCGTGCTGATTAAAGACGACCAGAATCGCAATATGTTCGAACGCGGCAGCGCGCAGATTATGCCGTTCTTTAAAACGCTGCTGGTGGAGCTCGCGCCAGTTTTCGACTCGCTCGATAACAAAATTATTATTACCGGGCATACCGATGCGATGGCTTACAAAAACAATATCTACAACAACTGGAACCTTTCGGGTGACCGCGCGCTTTCGGCTCGTCGGGTGCTGGAAGAGGCCGGAATGCCGGAAGATAAAGTGATGCAGGTAAGCGCAATGGCGGACCAGATGCTGCTGGATTCCAAAAATCCGCAAAGCGCGGGCAACCGGCGCATTGAGATTATGGTGCTGACCAAAAGTGCGTCCGATACGCTGTATCAATACTTTGGTCAGCATGGGGATAAAGTGGTGCAGCCGCTGGTGCAAAAGCTGGATAAGCAGCAGGTGCTTTCGCAGCGAACGCGTTAAATGCTGAATCTTTACGCATTTCTCAAACCCTGAAATCACTGTATACTTTACCAGTGTTGAGAGGTGAGTAATGCGTAAAATCATTCATGTGGATATGGACTGCTTTTTCGCAGCGGTGGAGATGCGCGACAATCCCGCCCTGCGCGATATCCCTATTGCTATTGGCGGCAGCCGCGAACGTCGGGGGGTGATCAGCACCGCCAATTATCCCGCGCGTAAATTTGGCGTACGTAGCGCTATGCCGACAGGGATGGCGCTCAAATTATGCCCGCATCTCACCTTGCTTCCGGGGCGCTTTGACGCCTACAAAGAAGCCTCAAATCATATCCGTGAAATCTTCTCGCGCTACACCTCGCGTATTGAACCGTTGTCACTGGATGAGGCTTATCTCGACGTCACCGATAGCGTCCATTGCCACGGTTCTGCGACCCTCATCGCCCAGGAAATCCGCCAGACGATTTTCAGCGAGCTGCAACTGACAGCGTCTGCGGGCGTGGCACCAGTAAAGTTTCTCGCCAAAATCGCCTCCGACATGAATAAACCCAACGGTCAGTTTGTGATTACGCCGGCAGAAGTTCCGGCATTTTTACAAACCTTACCGCTGGCAAAAATCCCCGGCGTCGGCAAAGTCTCGGCGGCAAAACTGGAAGCGATGGGGCTGCGGACCTGCGGTGATGTACAAAAGTGTGATCTGGTGATACTGCTTAAACGCTTTGGCAAATTTGGCCGCATTTTGTGGGAGCGTAGTCAGGGGATTGACGAGCGCGACGTTAACAGCGAACGGTTGCGAAAATCCGTCGGCGTGGAACGCACGATGGCGGAAGATATCCACCACTGGTCTGAATGTGAAGCGATTATCGAGCGGCTGTATCCGGAACTTGAACGCCGTCTGGCAAAGGTAAAACCTGATTTACTGATTGCCCGCCAGGGGGTGAAATTAAAGTTCGACGATTTTCAGCAAACCACTCAGGAGCACGTCTGGCCGCGGCTGAATAAAGCTGACTTAATCGCCACCGCGCGTAAAACCTGGGATGAACGCCGCGGCGGGCGCGGTGTGCGACTGGTGGGGCTGCATGTGACGTTGCTTGACCCGCAAATGGAAAGACAACTGGTGCTGGGATTATGAATAACATACAAATAAGAGACTATCAGCCTGGCGATTTTCAGCAACTATGCGCTATTTTCATTAGAGCGGTTACGATGACTGCCAGTCAGCATTATTCACCACAACAAATTGCCGCCTGGGCGCAGATTGACGAATCTCGCTGGAAGGAGAAACTCGCGAAATCACAAGTGCGGGTTGCAGTCATTAATGCAAAACTGGTCGGCTTTATTACCTGCGTTGAACACTATATCGATATGTTATTTGTTGACCCTGAATACACCCGCCGTGGGGTTGCCAGCGCTTTGTTAAAACCTTTGATTAAGTCTGAATCCGAACTTACGGTGGACGCAAGCATAACCGCAAAACCCTTTTTTGAACGTTATGGTTTTCAGACAGTTAAGCAGCAACGCGTTGAATGTCGGGGAGAGTGGTTTATTAATTTTTATATGCGTTATAAACAGCAACATTAAATCCAGCTTGCAATGAAAATAACGCAAGCCTAGTATGTGCGCGTTTTCTTATTCCACAAACTGCAAGGAGGTAAATCATGACAAATCCTTTATCAATGACTCTTTGCAGACCTTTCCAGGATTAATTCTTTTTTTCTTGCCCTGGATTCGTCTGCCATTTCCTGATTTTTTAATTGTTACTCTCAATAATTCAAGTCGCAACACATGCAACTTGAAGTATGACGAGTCTATTTACGGAATGGTATATGGGCAATTATATTCGTCCCTTATCCGATGCGGTATTTACCATCGCATCTGATGACCTGTGGATCGAGAGTTTAGCGATCCAACAATTACACACCACGGCAAATTTACCCAACATGCAGCGCGTAGTGGGGATGCCAGATTTACATCCCGGACGCGGCTATCCGATTGGCGCAGCGTTCTTCTCTGTTGGTCGTTTTTATCCGGCACTGGTCGGCAATGATATCGGCTGCGGTATGGCGCTATGGCAAACAGATATTCTCACTCGCAAATACAACGCCGATAAGTTTGAAAAGCGATTATCAGATCTGGATGACGTTGCTGAAGAAAGCTGGCTGGAGGAAAACCTGCCGTCAGCATTTGCACAGCATCCGTGGCGCAGCTCGCTTGGCTCTATCGGTGGCGGCAATCATTTCGCTGAACTGCAACAAGTTGATCAAATCATCAACGCTGAACTGTTTGCACTGGCAGGTCTGGATGCACAACATCTGCAACTGTTGGTTCATAGCGGCTCGCGGGGGGTGGGGCAGTCTATTTTACAGCGGCATATTGCCTCGTTCTCGCATCATGGTTTGCCTCAAGGCAGTGACGACGCGCTACGGTATATTGCGGAACATGACGATGCGCTGGCGTTTGCGTGTATTAATCGCCAGATGATCGCTTTGCGCATAATGCAACAAGTTAAGGCCACGGGAAGTCCGGTTCTGGATGTGGCGCATAACTTTGTTAGCGCGTGTCAAATCGGCGATCAACAGGGCTGGTTGCATCGTAAAGGTGCCACGCCGGATGACAACGGTCTGGTGATTATTCCCGGTTCACGTGGTGATTACTCCTGGATTGTACAGCCTGTTGCGAACGAAAAAACGCTCCACTCGCTGGCGCATGGGGCAGGGCGTAAATGGGGGCGCACCGAGTGTAAAGGGCGTCTGGCAGCGAAATACACGGCGACGCAACTCTCGCGTACTGAACTTGGCAGTCGGGTAATTTGTCGCGATAAACAACTCATCTTTGAAGAAGCGCCACAAGCCTATAAATCGGCTGAAAGCGTGGTGCAATGTCTGGTGCAGGCCGGTTTAATTATTCCTGTCGCGCGGCTGCGTCCGGTGCTAACGCTCAAAAACAGTGGAGGGAAAAAAGGATGATCTTGCTACAACTCTCCTCAGCGCAGGGGCCGGAAGAATGTTGTCTCGCAGTGAAAAAGGCGCTGGACAGGCTAATTAAAGAAGCTGCCCGACAAGACGTCGCGGTAACGGTGTTGGAAACAGAAACGGGCCGCTACTCTGACACGCTGCGTTCGGCGCTGATTTCTCTGGATGGCGATAACGCATGGGCATTAAGCGAAAGCTGGTGTGGCACTATTCAGTGGATTTGTCCGAGTCCGTATCGGCCTCATCATGGGCGCAAAAACTGGTTTCTGGGCATTGGGCGTTTTACCGCTGATGAGCAGGAACAATCGGATGCAATCCGTTATGAGACGTTGCGTTCGTCGGGGCCGGGCGGTCAACATGTCAATAAAACCGACTCGGCGGTACGCGCCACGCATTTGGCATCCGGTATTAGCGTGAAGGTTCAGTCAGAGCGTAGTCAGCATGCTAACAAGCGGCTGGCACGATTGCTGATTGCCTGGAAGCTGGAGCAGCAGCAACAGGAAAATAGCGCGGTGCTGAAATCGCAGCGGCGAATGTTCCATCACCAGATTGAACGTGGCAACCCGAGACGGACATTTACAGGGATGGCTTTTATCGAAGGATAATGAAGGATGAAACTGCCGGAAGGCGATTAAACGCCATCCGGCAGCAAATCAAATAATTACTTCGCCGGAATTTCTTTCAGCAGTTCAGTCAGCAGTGTCCAGTAATGACCTACGCTTTCGATGTGAACTTGCTCATCCGGAGAGTGTGGACCGGTGATAGTTGGCCCGATAGAAACCATGTCCATTTCCGGATACGGTTTTTTGAACAGACCACATTCCAGGCCCGCGTGGATAATCTGGATGTTCGGCGTTTTGTTGAACAGACGCTGATAGGTTTCACGTACCAGATGCATCACCGGAGAATTAGCGTCCGGCTGCCAGCCAGGATATGCGCCTTTCGCTTCGGTTTTCGCGCCAGCCAGTTTACCCAGCGAATCCAGCATGCTCACGACGTAGTCTTTACCGCTGTCGATCAGTGAACGGATCAGACAGTGAATTTCTACGTTATTATCAGTCATGGTCACCACACCGACGTTCAGGGAGGTTTCGACCACACCTTTTGCCACGTCTGAGTTGCGGATCACACCGTTCGGGGTGGCGTTCAGCAGACGAATAAAGGTATCGCGAGATTTCGCAATCAGGGCAGCTTTATCGTTCGCTACAGAGTCCAGCAACAAGGCCAGATTTTTCTCTTTCTCTGCCAGCTCGTTTTTCAGGATCTCCTGATAGGTATTCACCAGAGATTTCAGGACGTCGACTTTATCAGCTGCGACAGCAATGGTCGCAAAGGCTTCACGCGGGATGGCGTTACGCAGTGTGCCGCCGTTGAAATCGATAAGGCGCAGATCCAGTTCTTCTGCATGACCCGCCAGGAAGCGCACCAGCAGTTTGTTGGCATTACCCAGGCCAACGTGGATTTCCCCGCCGGAGTGACCGCCTTTTAGACCTTTTAAGGTTAACTTGAAGGTTTCAAAACCAGCTGGAACCGCTTCACGATCTAAATGCAGGTTGGAGGTGAAGTCGATACCCCCCGCACAACCCATGTAGATTTCACCTTCTTCTTCGGAGTCGGTGTTAATCAGAATATCAGCCTGCAACCAGTTGCTCTGTAAGCCGAACGCACCGTCCATACCGGCTTCTTCGGTCATGGTCAGCAGCACTTCCAGCGGGCCGTGAACCACGTTTTCGTCAGCCAGAACCGCCAGCGCAGACGCCATACCAATGCCGTTATCTGCACCCAGCGTGGTGCCGCGCGCTTTAACCCATTCGCCATCAATATAAGGCTGGATAGGATCTTTCGTGAAGTCATGCACGGTGTCGTTATTTTTCTGCGGCACCATATCGAGGTGGGCCTGTAAGACGACCGGTTTACGATTTTCCATACCTGCGGTAGCAGGTTTACGAATCAGGATATTACCTACCTGATCGCGTTCGACATGGAAACCTTTCTCTTTTGCCCAACCAACAATGTATTCAGCGAGTTGCTCTTCATGATAGGACGGGTGAGGAATAGAACAGATTTTGGCAAAAATATCCCACAGCGGCTGTGGAGATAATTGAGACAGTTCAGACACGTTAAGTCTCCTTGTCGATCACCCGCAAAACAGTATTGCAGGTCACAGGGTTAGCAGAAAATGTTGTCAACACAAGACAGGCTTGCGAGATATGTTTGAGAATACCACTTTATCCCGCGTCAGGGAGAGGCAGTGCGTAAAAAGACGCGGACTCATGTGAAATACTGGTTTTTAGTGCGCCAGATCTCTATAATCTCGCGCAACCTATTTTCCCCTCGAACACTTTTTAAGCCGTAGATAAACAGGCTGGGACACTTCACATGAGCGAAAAATACATCGTCACCTGGGACATGTTGCAGATCCATGCACGTAAACTCGCAAGCCGACTGATGCCTTCTGAACAATGGAAAGGCATTATTGCCGTAAGCCGTGGCGGTCTGGTACCGGGTGCGTTACTGGCGCGTGAACTGGGTATTCGTCATGTCGATACCGTTTGTATTTCCAGCTACGATCACGACAACCAGCGCGAGCTTAAAGTGCTGAAACGCGCAGAAGGCGATGGCGAAGGCTTCATCGTTATTGATGACCTGGTGGATACCGGTGGTACTGCGGTTGCGATTCGTGAAATGTATCCAAAAGCACATTTTGTGACTATCTTCGCAAAACCGGCTGGTCGTCCGCTGGTTGATGACTATGTTGTTGATATCCCGCAAGATACCTGGATCGAACAGCCGTGGGATATGGGCGTCGTATTCGTCCCGCCAATCTCCGGTCGCTAATCTTTTCAACGCCTGGCACTGCCGGGCGTTGTTCTTTTTAACTTCAGGCGGGTTACAATAGTTTCCAGTAAGTATTCTGGAGGCTGCATCCATGACACAGGCAAACCTGAGCGAAACCCTGTTCAAACCCCGCTTTAAACATCCTGAAACCTCGACGCTAGTCCGCCGCTTTAATCACGGCGCACAACCGCCTGTGCAGTCGGCTCTTGATGGTAAAACCATCCCTCACTGGTATCGCATGATTAACCGTCTGATGTGGATCTGGCGCGGCATTGACCCACGTGAAATCCTCGACGTCCAGGCACGTATTGTGATGAGCGATGCTGAACGTACCGATGATGATTTATACGATACCGTGATTGGCTACCGTGGTGGCAACTGGATTTATGAGTGGGCCACCCAGGCGATGGTGTGGCAACAAAAAGCCTGTGCGGAAGAAGATCCGCAACTCAGTGGTCGACACTGGCTGCATGCGGCTACGTTGTACAACATTGCCGCCTATCCTCATCTGAAAGGAGATGACCTGGCCGAGCAAGCGCAGGCTTTATCAAACCGCGCCTATGAAGAGGCCGCCCAGCGTCTGCCGGGCACGATGCGGCAGATGGAGTTTACCGTACCCGGCGGTGCGCCCATCACCGGCTTTTTGCATATGCCGAAAGGCGATGGCCCGTTCCCGACAGTATTAATGTGTGGTGGTCTGGATGCGATGCAGACGGACTATTACAGCCTGTATGAACGTTATTTTGCGCCGCGCGGCATTGCGATGCTGACTATTGATATGCCGTCGGTGGGCTTTTCTTCAAAATGGAAGCTCACCCAGGACTCCAGCCTGTTGCATCAGCACGTCTTAAAGGCGCTGCCTAACGTACCGTGGGTGGATCACACTCGCGTCGCGGCCTTTGGTTTCCGTTTCGGCGCTAACGTTGCCGTGCGTCTGGCATACCTTGAATCGCCGCGTCTGAAAGCGGTTGCCTGTCTTGGTCCGGTAGTTCATACCCTGTTGAGTGATTTTAAGTGCCAGCAACAGGTGCCGGAAATGTATCTTGACGTTCTGGCGAGTCGTTTGGGGATGCATGATGCTTCCGACGAAGCGTTGCGCGTGGAGTTGAATCGCTATTCATTAAAAGTGCAAGGATTGCTGGGACGTCGCTGCCCAACGCCAATGTTATCAGGCTACTGGAAGAACGATCCGTTCAGCCCGGAAGAGGACTCACGCTTAATCACCTCATCATCTGCTGACGGTAAATTATTAGAGATCCCATTTAACCCGGTGTATCGGAATTTTGACAAAGGTCTTCAGGAAATCACCGACTGGATCGAAAAACGTTTGTGTTAAAAATTTGCTAAATTTTACCAATTTGGTAAAACAGTTGCATCACAACAGGAGATTGCAATGACGTTACCGAGTGGACACCCGAAGAGCAGATTGATCAAAAAATTTACCGCACTAGGCCCGTATATTCGTGAAGGTAAGTGCGAAGATAATCGATTCTTTTTCGATTGTCTGGCTGTATGCGTCAACGTGAAACCGGCACCGGAAGTGCGTGAGTTCTGGGGCTGGTGGATGGAGCTGGAAGCGCAGGAATCCCGTTTTACCTACAGCTACCAGTTTGGTCTGTTCGATAAAGCAGGCGACTGGAAGAGTGTTCCGGTAAAAGATACTGAAGTGGTTGAACGACTGGAGCACACCCTGCGTGAGTTTCACGAGAAGCTGCGTGAACTGCTGACGACGCTGAATCTGAAGCTGGAACCGGCGGATGATTTTCGTGACGAGCCGGTGAAGTTAACGGCGTGAGTGAAATGTGCCGGATGCATCACATCCGGCAATATCTATTAAAACTGATAGGTCATGCCAACCGCGACAATATCATCATTATTAATATTCAATTTGTTATCGCTATCCAGTTGGTTGATTTTATAATCAACAAACGCTGACATATTTTTGTTGAAATAATATGTAGCCCCGACATCGATATAATTGACCAGATCTTCATCACCGATACCTTCAATATCTTTCCCTTTCGATAAGACATAACCCAGCGATGGACGCAGACCAAAGTCAAACTGGTATTGAGCGACCGCTTCAAAGTTCTGTGTCTTATTGGCAAAGCCGCCAGTTATTGGCGTCATTTTGCGTGTTTCAGAATAAAAAGTTGCCAGATAAATATTATTGGCATCGTATTTCAGACCTGTAGCCCATGCTTCTGCACGCTTGCCTGTGCCACGGCTTTGCAGGTTCTGCTCGTTGGTGCGATCTGAGTTGGTATAGGCCCCACTAATGGCGAAATCGCTGCCGCCAAAGTCATATGTCAATGACGTGCCGAAGCCATCGCCGTTTTGCTTTTTAACGTCGCGGTTTTCGTTTTTCCCTTGATATTGCAGGGTTAAGTTCAGGCCATCGATAACGCCGAAGAAGTCGGTGTTCCGATACGTCGCCAGACCGCTGGCGCGTTTGGTCATAAAGTTGTCGGTCTGCGCCGAGGAATCGCCACCAAATTCCGGGAACATATCGGTCCAGGCTTCCACGTCATACAACGCGCCCAGGTTACGACCATAATCGAAAGAACCCAAATCTTTATATTTCAACCCGGCAAAAGCGAGACGCGTTTTTTGCTGTGCGGTATCACTCTCCGCTTTATTTCCGGCAAACTCCGCTTCCCACCGACCATAACCAGTCAGTTGATCGTTAATTTGTGTTTCACCTTTAAAACCAAAACGGATATAACTCTGGTCGCCATCTTTACTGGCGTTATCACTCATATAATGCATGGCTTTAACTTTGCCATAGACATCCAGTTTATTACCGTCTTTATTATATATTTCTGCAGCCTGTACAGATGCAGATGCCACAATGCCCATCACCACTAATGCCAGAGTGCTCTTTTTCATTTTCATTCCTGATTTTAATTAACGCGCGAATATTCAGCGGGAGAGCCCCGTTGAAAACAGGAAAGTTTTTAACCTGAGATTGTTAAAGATATATTACAGATTAATAATATTCTTAAAATGTGGTAATTTATTAAATCTGTAATAAAAGCGTAAACAACTGCCGCTAGGCTTGCTGATCCCGCGCAACAAAACGCCATGCTTTGCTCGCAGATGGTTGGCAACCGACGACAGTCCTGCTAAAACGTTCGTTTGATATCATTTTTCCTAAAATTGAATGGCAGAGAATCATGAGTGACAGCCAGACGCTGGTGGTAAAACTCGGCACCAGTGTGCTAACAGGCGGATCGCGCCGTCTGAACCGTGCCCATATCGTTGAACTTGTTCGCCAGTGCGCGCAGTTACATGCCGCCGGGCATCGGATTGTTATTGTGACGTCGGGCGCGATCGCCGCCGGACGTGAGCACCTGGGTTACCCGGAACTGCCAGCGACTATCGCCTCGAAACAACTGCTGGCAGCGGTAGGGCAGAGTCGACTGATTCAACTGTGGGAACAGCTGTTTTCGATTTATGGCATTCACGTCGGGCAAATGCTGCTGACCCGTGCTGATATGGAAGACCGTGAACGCTTCCTGAACGCCCGCGACACCCTGCGTGCGTTGCTCGATAACAATATCGTTCCGGTAATCAATGAGAACGATGCTGTCGCTACGGCAGAGATTAAAGTCGGCGATAACGATAACCTTTCTGCGCTGGCGGCGATTCTGGCGGGTGCCGATAAACTGTTGCTGCTGACCGATCAAAAAGGTTTGTATACCGCTGACCCGCGCAGCAATCCGCAGGCAGAACTGATTAAAGATGTTTACGGCATTGATGACGCACTGCGCGCGATTGCCGGTGACAGCGTTTCAGGCCTCGGAACTGGCGGCATGAGTACCAAATTGCAGGCCGCTGACGTGGCTTGCCGTGCGGGTATCGACACCATTATTGCCGCGGGCAGCAAGCCGGGCGTTATTGGTGATGTGATGGAAGGCATTTCCGTCGGTACGCTGTTCCATGCCCAGGCGACTCCGCTTGAAAACCGTAAACGCTGGATTTTCGGTGCGCCGCCGGCGGGTGAAATCACGGTAGATGAAGGGGCAACTGCCGCCATTCTTGAACGCGGCAGCTCCCTGTTGCCGAAAGGCATTAAAAGCGTGACTGGCAATTTCTCGCGTGGTGAAGTCATCCGCATTTGCAACCTCGAAGGTCGCGATATCGCCCACGGCGTCAGTCGTTACAACAGCGATGCATTACGCCGTATTGCCGGGCACCACTCGCAAGAAATTGATGCAATACTGGGATATGAATACGGCCCGGTTGCCGTTCACCGTGATGACATGATTACCCGTTAAGGAGCAGGCTGATGCTGGAACAAATGGGCATTGCCGCGAAGCAAGCCTCGTATAAATTAGCGCAACTCTCCAGCCGCGAAAAAAATCGCGTGCTGGAAAAAATCGCCGATGAACTGGAAGCACAAAGCGAAATCATCCTCAACGCTAACGCCCAGGATGTTGCTGACGCGCGTGCCAATGGCCTTGGCGAAGCGATGCTTGACCGTCTGGCACTGACGCCCGCACGGCTGAAAGGCATTGCCGATGATGTGCGCCAGGTGTGTAACCTCGCCGATCCGGTGGGGCAGGTAATCGATGGCAGCGTACTGGACAGCGGCCTGCGTCTTGAGCGTCGTCGCGTACCGCTGGGGGTTATTGGCGTGATTTATGAAGCGCGCCCGAACGTGACGGTTGATGTCGCTTCGCTGTGCCTGAAAACCGGTAATGCGGTGATCCTGCGCGGTGGCAAAGAAACGTGTCGCACTAACGCTGCAACGGTGGCGGTGATTCAGGACGCCCTGAAATCCTGCGGCTTACCGGCGGGTGCCGTGCAGGCGATTGATAATCCTGACCGTGCGCTGGTCAGTGAAATGCTGCGTATGGATAAATACATCGACATGCTGATCCCGCGTGGTGGCGCTGGTTTGCATAAACTGTGCCGTGAACAGTCGACAATCCCGGTGATCACAGGTGGTATAGGCGTATGCCATATTTACGTTGATGAAAGTGTAGAGATCGCTGAAGCATTAAAAGTGATCGTCAACGCGAAAACTCAGCGTCCGAGCACATGTAATACGGTTGAAACGTTGCTGGTGAATAAAAACATCGCCGATAGCTTCCTGCCCGCATTAAGCAAACAAATGGCGGAAAGCGGCGTGACATTACACGCAGATGCAGCTGCACTGGCGCAGTTGCAGGCAGGCCCTGCGAAGGTGGTTGCTGTTAAAGCCGAAGAGTATGACGATGAGTTTCTGTCATTAGATTTGAACGTCAAAATCGTCAGCGATCTTGACGATGCCATCGCCCATATTCGTGAACACGGCACACAACACTCCGATGCGATCCTGACCCGCGATATGCGCAACGCCCAGCGTTTTGTTAACGAAGTGGATTCGTCCGCTGTTTACGTTAACGCCTCTACGCGTTTTACCGACGGCGGCCAGTTTGGTCTGGGTGCGGAAGTGGCGGTAAGCACACAAAAACTCCACGCGCGTGGCCCAATGGGGCTGGAAGCACTGACCACTTACAAGTGGATCGGCATTGGTGATTACACCATTCGTGCGTAAATAAAACCGGGTGATGCAAAAGTAGCCATTTGATTCACAAGGCCATTGACGCATCGCCCGGTTAGTTTTAACCTTGTCCACCGTGATTCACGTTCGTGAACATGTCCTTTCAGGGCCGATATAGCTCAGTTGGTAGAGCAGCGCATTCGTAATGCGAAGGTCGTAGGTTCGACTCCTATTATCGGCACCATTTAAATCAATAAGTTAGATAAGTGTGTGCCTAGATTTTCTTGCAGTTTGTCATTTGGGTACACACAGGGGACACAAAGCACAAAAGTGTGTACATTTGGTTTTGGTGTCCTCGTGTTTACTTCTTACCGTTGATATAAATTCACTTTCTTGTTGACAAAAATTGTAAGCATGTCGAATGGCAATGTAGACATCGCTATTAGTTGTTTGGCAAGGTATTTATTGAGTGTAAACATAAAAACTTTATCAATATATGCTCAGACTGATGAGGTCAGTATTGATACTAATGTTTTCAAATTTTAGGCCATAAAATGGCTGTCATTCCAATGTCTTACTCCCCTGCTACTGTAGCTCGTCGTTTTTCGATACTGGACGGAGTAACTATTCAGGGTGTGCTTTACCAGATCATCTGGGATCCAAAGACTCCGTTCGCTGCGGTAATCGAAGCTGCACCTTCTGTTATTGATGGTGATATTCGCCATAAGGTTGTTGCCACTCTGGAGCTTCAGCGTCGTTCACAGCTTGAAGGGGTGTTTGTCCGGAAATTCTGGGAAGAACAGGACGTTGCTCAGATTGAAGGGATTGTTGTCGATGGCGCTGTACGTGATGTTAGCTTTGCTACGTTTGTTTATGAAACAATAGCCACAAAAGCAGGCGTTATACTATTAAGTGATAACGAGCAATATGAAGGAGGTAAAGCCCTCTGGCAGCATATAGCGCGTCGTTCAACGAATCTTAAGGTGTTTATCTTAGATACAGATTCCGCACGGTATTATCCGTTTGATGGTGATCGGATCTGCTATGATGGGGAAAGTATTCCTGAATCAGAAATCTGGAGTGAACATCCTGATCGAAACAAACACGGTGTTGTTCTTGTGGCCGAATCTGTTAATGGAAAAGCCGCATAATTTGCCGATTGTCTCGTGTCCCTGGAACTCCGGTATACCGAGGCATAACGAACAGGGGATAACCGGGCTGTTATCCCCTCAGGGAGTTACTGTCCGGTCAGGCATTTTCCCCATAAAGGTCGAATCACATCTCTATCTTCACTGTAGGGAAATCTTTTATTTTTTTTCTTCTGTTCCAACAGGAATACGTCGATTTCGTTATTGATAATCTCCTTAACAGTGCGGCGATAACGGTTTAGCGACGTATCACTTATATTTGTCTTTGACAGGCGTAAACTGGTATCGGCTTTGATGTCTTCATTTATGCCATCTTTAACTTTTCGTTTTGGACTATCCGGAATCCCTTCATGCAGATCATAGGCTTTCAGCCCTACAAGTCGTACGGCAACGTCAATCTTCTCTGTTCGTTTTTGTTTATGACTTTCTAACAAAACTTTATTTTTTTCATACCATTTTTGAAATGTTTCCAGACGCTTCTCATTATCTTTACTGAGCTCCAGAAGAGAATGAAATTCAAAATTATCTGTTATATTAATTTCACTCTCTGATGCCGGAGGTTTTATTCCTGGAAACTCTGCCTCATTCTGGGATGATTTCTTGTATTTCTCCTGCAGACAATGATAAAGATAAATTACTGCATCCTGAAGGGTATTAGTGTGAATCAACCTCAGAAGTTCATCACGTTGTATGGTTATCTGGCAATAATCCTTTTCCCATGCAGTTGTATGCCCGGTTTCTGTATCTTTATCCGGAGTAACTGTTGCGAATTTCCATGTATATCGGATAAAATCTGTTGGTTTAAAATACTCCATGGTTTTGTTGAACCAACTAATGATTTCATTGGCATAAAGACGGACGTATTCATCGTATATTGACTTAATTTCATACCAGTTGGCGACTTGACACAAATTATTCACGAATTCTGTACGTCCTGTTTTCAACAGGTGCTCTTTCAGTCTGATTACATCCCCGGTATTTTGCTCCAGACAATCCCTGAATATTTTATGTTCCTCTTTAAAAGGGGATAGCCATTCCGTAAGGTCTGTATTTTTTTTCTTGTAGAATCCGTTAATCGCCATACTAATAACTCTGGCAAGTATTGCTGATTCATCAATTTCATGGTATTGATTCAGGTGTGCCAGTAACTCTGAGGTGCAGGAGTGTGCAACAGAGAGATCCTGGTGGCAATACCCCTGTCGGGCTTCTGCTGGAATTGGTGAACTCCAGGCTTTACATTCAGTCAGAATATTAAATAAATCATCTTCTACAAACTTTGCCAGTTCAGGTGTTTTCCAGGTTCCCGGTCTCGGGCTGATAAAGGTTGATGTTGTCTGTACTTCTTGCATCGCCCCCCAGGTTTTCAGGCTGATATTTCCTTCATCAAAACCATTGTATAAATGGCACATAATATTAAGCGCATCTGTAAGATCAGAATTAGTGAGTTGGCGAAATGTAGATTCTTTAATAATAAGCTCTGGTTCATCCGCGTTTCTTTGTTCTCTAAAGATTCTCAAGAGCTTTGTATTAGCACGTAATGCAGAGAGAACTCTGTGCTGTTCTTCAAACCAGGGGCGATACTCTGGATTCTGATATAGCTGACGAGCCTTAAAAATGAGTAAAAGGAGTTGTTCGGAAACCGCCTCGTATATGCTAGGGAATGGGTGGAGTTCGCCGGATAAAACACGATCATACTTTTGTTGCATTGTCCGAGTTACCATGATGTCAGAAGTTTCTGCTTGCCACATATTGGTCCGCTGTCAGACAGAATCGATGTTGTCCACTGAAATGAAACGTTAATCCTGAGCCAGCCGCTGATTACGTGGATAGCTTGTGTACATTTGTTTATATCCTGAGATTTTATACATTATTTACGATAATTTTCTCCTGATTGTGATTGTCTCCGTCAGTTACCCCTGCGTCTTCTGTATAAGCGTATTTGCTTCATTCTCCGAATATTCGTAGCCTGCTTCTGTCTGTTCAGTAACAGATTGTCTTTTCCTCCGCTTGTTGTAGCTTATTTTTGTGATGATTGTCACAAATTAGATGGAAATATTTCACCTTCCTGCTACTCCTCCATGCTTTGTCTGAATTTTACATGGATTATTTATATATCCCAATTTGATTTTAGTCAATAAAAATCGTCATAATGGATTTTTAATATTAATCTTTTGTTTTTATTGGTCGCGGATTGTTTTTATTTGGTTCTATATGTCTTTATTTTTTCTATTAAAAGCCATTTTAACATCGCAATTCAGTATTTTGACCTATAAAAATCATAGTGTTACATTTTATTTGCAAGGTGTTGGCGGACTGAATGACAGTGACTTCTACTAATTGTTTATCTGGGAAACTTAGTCATTTCATTCTCATGTCAGGAGTAAAAAAGTATTGATATATCAGGAGGGTAGTATGTGGGTTTCATTAACAGATGAACAGCGTCTGGTCATTTTGAAAGCTTATGGGATTGAATGCGACAGACTGGTACGTGAAAAGGAACGATATGAGATCACGTCAGTTTCTCGTACACAAGCGTGGAAACTTGAACGGGAGGGAAAATTTCCACCACGTAAGTCTATCGGAAAGAAATCCTGTGGATGGTTATTCAGCGACCTTCTCTGGTGGATACAGACCAGATGAACTGTTTGAATATTTCAGAATATGCAGCCTGTATAGCAGCTATTGTCGCTATTGTAGCGGTAATTGCTGCTATAACCGAAACGTATTACGAAAAAGGAAGCATTTATGTCTTACATCAAACCGGATATGCTGTATTCAGTATATGCGTGACCATCAATGATAGGGAAGGCAATAATTAAAGCTCAATACAATAAACAAGTACCTCTGACTCTGGTTGCAATGTCAGTATTAACAGCGATGTCAATTGCCTGTCAGAATCAGGTTGACGTGTGCAGACCTGGAAATTTACGTGGGGCCGTTAATATTTACACTATGGTTCTGGAGAAAGGGAAAAGACCGGGGGAAAGGTGTTAGTGAAATAATTTCAGGAGGTATTAAGAATGAGAAACATGAATGATATTTCGTGATAAATAACACAGTCTGCACTATCGGTTTATTAAACATCAGATCTACAAATGCTCTGTATTTCTCAGAACATCAGGTCTGAATAGCAGCTATTTTCGCTATTGTAGCGGGAGTTGCTGCTATTTTACTAACCCATTAATGAAAATGGAGGCTTTTATGTGCTTACTTGCACCGGAAAAACCTTATCCGATATATGCACTACCACCGCTTATGAGAAATGCAATAATTGAAACTCAAAAAAATACACAGGCACCTTTGGCTATGGTGGCGACATCCGCATTTACAGCGTTCTCAATTGCCTGTCAGAATCAGATTGACGTGTGCAGACCTGGAAATTTACGTGGGCCTGTTAATCTTTACTCTCTGATTCTGGCTGATTCCGGTGAAAGGAAAACGACCGTGGATAAAGTGTTTATGAAAGCATTTTATCTCAGGGATGAAGCCCTGGCGGAAGAATACGCGAAACTGGTTGAGAATTACAGTACAGAAAAGGAAATATGGGAGCAAAAACAAAAAGCGCTGGAATCAAAATTTCATAAAGAGATTCGTGCCGGTAAAGATTACAAGGTAACAGAATCAGAGCTTGAAACGCATCTGAATAAGTCTCCTGTTCCGCCGCAGATACGTCGAACAATTTTTAATGAGACAACGATAGAGGGAATGTTAAAATATTACTCCGATAGCAATCGTTCTTTTGCTCTTGTATCCAGTGAAGGGGGGGTAATTTTTGACAGCCGGGCCATGAGTAAACTGGGAATTATTAACACTTTGTGGGATGGAGGTTCTCTTTTCATCGACAGGAAATCATCTCCCGGAATTAATTTGAAGGAGCCAAGACTGACGATATCGGCGATGGTTCAGCCTGATGTTTACCACAAAGGTTTTTGTACGCGAAAAAAAGAACTTGTGAAAACGTCAGGACATCATGCAAGGTTTTTGATGTGTCAACCAACATCAACGCAGGGGACAAGGATAATAACCGGAGATAATTATTCATCACAGTATCAGGATTTGTTTGAACAGAGGATCAATGAGCTTATTGATGAAAGTCTGGCGATGAGTGGTGAACGACGTTGCCTTCACTTTTCTCCTCAGGCTGCCAGAATCTGGACGGATTATTACAATGATGTGGAATCGAAGCTGGGGGGATTGGGGCCTTTAAGACATTGCCGGGAATATGCTGCTAAAAATGCAGAGTATATGGCAAGACTGGCAGGACTTATTCACCATTCGAGCGGTGAAGAGGGGGACAACATTTCCCCTTACACTGCAGAAATGGCGAGAGAATTAGCAATATGGTACGGTAATGAGTATATTCGGTTATCCAGTCCGTTAACGTTTGAAAACTCTTCCCTGACCGTACCTGTGCGACTCATCCCAGAGGAGCTTGAACTTTTTAACTGGATAAAAAGCTATTGTATTGAGAAGAGGATCCCCTGTATGAAAAAAAATGACATTTTACAGCGTGGTCCGAACCGTTTCCGGAAAAAGGATAAAATCAACTGGTTACTGGATTTACTGTATGAACAAAACAGAGTTGTACCGGTTATTGAGGGAAAAACGTTGTGTGTCGCACCTAACTTTGATCTCTGAACGACTTAATCGTTGAGTAACATATAGTCTCCTCCGCTACTTGCGGAGGAGATTAATACCATTACCATGTCAGCGTTGTATTAGTGAACTCTGGTACAGGTCAGTCAGTAAATATAACTGGTATAACCATTATTTACTATTGGGTAGAGTGTTGTTCAGGATATTGCTGGCTTTAGTCTGAGGTGAGGAGGCACTTCATTGTTTTCGTATTCAATAAATAATTAAGGTTAATTAGTATTATTAGTGGGAGTTATGTGATCTGTTATGTTGTCTTATCTCTTTACATGGTAATGTCACACCTCTTTATGCTGAATATTCTGTATGTGCGTAATACATATATCTCCGTACACTACACGGTGAAGCATATGGGGATGATCTGTATGGTAGATTATGTGGTGAAATGTTGGGAATATAAATCTACTGTAGGTGCGTACTTAACACTGATTTTGTACCGGAACATTATTAGAGTATATTATCTTTAGTTTGTATGTTATAGCTCCGTTACAGTTTATGGGTAAATATAATCTTTTCTGTATGAAATAATCTTCTTGTGGTGAGGTTAAATATCTGCAGAGCCTCTGTTTTTATTTAATGGTGCGGAAGTGTCAATAGTGGTGTTGTCTGTGGCTACCCGATACTGACTTTTGTGAAGTTCAGATTACTTCCTGTAAGCAATTTAATGATGCTTCCTAACACTTAATTTTATGAGGTGTGTTTTTACCATTGTAATTCGTACTGTTCCTCAGTTTAAGAGAGTCTCTGAATCTATTACCCTATTACTGTAATGAGGTAATACGATACAGTTTTATCAGGTTGTCTCCATACTGGTTACCCAGTTTATTAATGCAGTGGTACGGCGTTTCTGTACTCTCAGTATTTATGTAATTCCACTTTCCTGTCAGTTTTATAAAGTAAGGACTATAAAATGTATAATGCTAATCCCAATTACGAAATGAATTTCGCGATTCTGAAAGATGTGAATGAACACATGGAGGGGTTGTTTCAACGTTTTTCTAAACTGTTACCTTTCAGAATTGATTTTGCCTACAGGAAAGACACGCCCAGTTTTGGTCATGGCTGTAAGCACAGTATGTGTATGGAAATATACCGCTTACTTAGCGAAACCCAGACGATGTTAGCAGGATATTACTGGGTAATGGAATATACACCAGACAAAGGGCTTCATATTCATTTTATCGGCTATCTGGATGGGCAACGTCACAAGAACTCTTATCAGATATCCAGGCAACTGGGGGATATCTGGAGGCGGATCACGGAAGGGGAGGGTTATTTTCATCTGTGCCGGGCTAAAGACAAATACCCGGTGCGTATCGATCATGTAATTCACTATAGTGATAAATCTGCGGTAGACGACTTACGTTACGCCCTTAGCTATCTGGCGAAACAGGATCAGAAAGAACACGGTATTATTCTGGGCCGTAGCAGGCTTCCCGAAAAAAGTAACCGGGGTCGACCACGACATAACTGAATTACAGCTGTATTAGAATTAAGTTTCTGTAAGTTGTTGGGAGGTGCTTGAGTTAATAGGCAGCAGAGGGCGGCTTTGTCATCAGTGTAGGGGACTATGACACTTTGAACGTCATCTTGGGTGTAGTGACTTTTAACGTCAGGTGATGCATAAGGGCCTAATGAGATGGTCACCCCCACCCTGTGAGCGGTACGCTGACAGGGTGGATTATTTTAGAGGGCACCATCATGCAAAACGTTGCGCTTATTGGTATCGATCTCGGTAAACATTCTTTTCATATTCATTGTCAGGATAAATCTGGCAATGCGCTTTTGCGTAAGAAGTTTACGCGTACGAAGCTGATGCAGTTTCTGGTAACATGTCCATCCTCAGTAGTTGTTATGGAAGCCTGCGCTGGTGCGCATTTTATGGCCTGGCGTATCAGCGATATCGGTCATGACGTAAAACTTATCTCTCCGCAATTCGTGCGTCCATTTGTCAAAAGCAATAAGAATGATTTTATTGATGCAGAAGCCATATGCGAAGCGGCTTCACGACCATCAATGCGTTTTGTCCAGCCCAGAACAGAAACCCAACAGGCAATGAGGGCATTACACCGGGTCAGAGAATCGCTCATCAGGGATAAGGTGAAAACAACCAACCAGATCCACGCTTTCCTGCTGGAATTTGGAATCAGCCTGCCGACAGGGGATGCCGTAATAAAACGGTTGTCTCTGGTGTTGGCTGAACACGAAATACCTGAATATCTGAGTCGCTTGCTGATGAAATTACATGCTCACTATCTTTATCTTATTGAGCAAATAACAGAACTGGAATCAGAGTTAAACCAGTCAATCAAAGCTGACGCTACTGCGCAACGCATTATGACAATACCCGGTGTTGGGCCGATTACGGCCAGCCTGCTCTCATCCCAGCTTGGTGATGGTAAACAATTTTCATGCAGCAGGGATTTTGCAGCATCCACAGGACTTGTTCCCCGACAATATAGTACCGGTGGTAAATCAACGCTGCTGGGGATCAGCAAACGAGGCGACAAAAATTTGCGTCGGTTACTTGTTCAGTGCGCCCGCTCGTTCATGATGCGGCTGGAGCATCAACAGGGCAGACTCGCTGAATGGGTTCGAAAACAACTCGACAACAAGCATTCGAATATTGTCGCCTGCGCTCTGGCAAATAAACTGGCCCGAATCGCCTGGGCAATCACTGTTCTGCAAAAAGAATATCAGGCTTGATATATACTGACAAAACTCAATTAGCTTATATTAAACAATAAGATACAAGTTACCTGTCTGGTTTTGCGAAGACTGATTATTGATGACATGAACGGCAAATCGACCTGATTAAAAACCTAACAGAGAAAATGGCTCACTGAAGCCGTAATGCCAGTCAGTTAAGCAACTGACTGGCTCTTTTTCGGGGCTGTGGGGT
>ERZ1034925.204-NODE-204-length-31654-cov-25.683534_pt1 | contig 31654 bp, 32 predicted proteins | sample MGYA00520687_ERZ1034925 | MGnify/ENA primary metagenome ERZ1034925 (study PRJEB33766, sample SAMN09781758) | gut metagenome | biome: gut microbiome | host: Homo sapiens | place: Madagascar | study: EMG produced TPA metagenomics assembly of the PRJNA485056 data... | reverse complement strand
GCCTGTCACGCATGAGGTCGCGAGTTCGAGCCTCGTCGTTCCCGCCATTTAAAAAGAGTCCATGTGGGCTCTTTTTTAGTTTATTTTGTTGAGTTAAAAACCCAACCTACTAGCTAAAAAAAATTGATATTTACTCTTGTTAGTTCTATCTAAGGAATTTTATGTATAATGATGTTATGAATGAATGTTTTAATAGAATTATTGATGAATATAAAAATTTCCCTGAAGTCAAAGCTGTTGCTTTAGGAGGCTCAGGAGTAAACAATACTTCTGATAATTTATCAGATATAGATGTTTACGTATTTGTAGAAAAAGATATAGCAGTTAAAAACAGAGAAAATCTCGTAAAACAATACTCATCAAAATATGAAGTTGGTGGAGAGTATTTTGGCTCAGGCGATGAATTTTTTGTGGATAAATTAAATAGTCAATTAGATGTTATGTACTGGAATGTTAATTGGTTTGAAAGTATTATAGAGAATACTTGGTTTAAACATTATCCATCAAATGGTTATACAACCGCATTTTTATTTACTTTAAATAATTTTCAAATTATTTATGATGAAGATAATTGGCTTAAAACTATACAAAATTCAATACAAACAAAATATCCAAATGCACTTAAACAAAATATAATAAAAAGAAATATGATGTTGCTTAAAGATAAACCTTTTGCTTCATATTATGAACAAATAGAAAAAGCAATAAACAGAAACGATATTGTCAGTATTAACCATAGAATTTCTGCTTTTATGGCAAGTTATTTTGATATTATCTTTGCAGTAAATGAATTATTGTGTCCGGGCGAAAAAAGGCTTGTTAAATATGCAAAGGATAATTGCCAGATTTTACCTGATAACTTTGAAGAAAATATCAATAAACTTCTAGTTCAGCCAAATTCTGAAACATTAAACATACTTGATGACATGGTTGAAAGTTTAAGGCAAATCTTATATTTAGGCTACCATATCTAGTGAAAATATACACCTACACATCTTTAAAGCAACTGGGATATAATTCAAGTGTTCGTAATATTTCTTAAAAAGTTCGAACCTTGCGTCTTCAACCCAATATTTAAAAGACTTACGAAAGTAAGTCTTTTTTATTGATAACTTATAAATTACGGAGTAATTATAATGACAAAAATAGAAATCTTAAAAGGAGATATAACAAAACTAAATGTCGATGCAATCGTCAATGCTGCAAACAAGACATTACTAGGCGGTGGTGGCGTTGATGGAGCAATACATCGTGCTGCAGGATATGAACTATTAGAAGAATGCCGAAGTCTGAATGGTTGTGAAACTGGTCAAGCAAAAATCACAAAAGGATATAAACTACCTGCAAAATTTATTATTCATACAGTTGGACCTGTTTGGTATGGTGGGAACAAAAACGAGCGTGAAATGCTAAAATCTTGCTACAAAACGACTCTAGAACTAACAAAAAAATTTGATATAAAAACGATAGCATTCCCAGCAATTTCTTGTGGCATATATAGATTTCCTCTAGACGAAGCAAGCAAAATCGCTATTGATACAATAAAAGAATATCTCCAACATAACAATAACCTCGATAAAGTAATCTTAATTGATATAAATGATGAAATTGTTGAAAAATATAAAAATTTAATTATATAAATCACATACAAATAAAATGGTCTGATAGAATATTCTATCAGACCATTTATTTATTATAACAGTGTTATATTAAACTAATGCTTTTGATTCTTCAACAAGTTTAATCAATGTACTTGCTACTGTTTCTTGTTCTTCTCTTGTCAATTCTGGGAACATTGGCAATGACATAACAACTTCAGTATCTCTTTCGGTATTTGGTAATGAACCTTTTTCCATACCTAAATAGTTATGAACTTTTTGCATGTGTAATGGAATTGGATAATACAACATTGCACCAATACCTGCATCATGCATTTTTTCAAAGATTTCATCTCTGTTAGGAACTTTTACAGTATATTGGTGATATACACAATATGTGTTATCAAGTTCTGTTGGAGTCTTAATATCTTCACAAGATGCAAACAATTCGTTATAAATTGCTGCTCTTTCTCTACGTTTTGTATTCCATTCATCAATATATGGTAATTTAACTCTCAAAATTGCTGCTTGAATTTCATCAAGTCTTGAGTTTACACCAATTTCATCATGATGATAACGAACTGCACCACCGTGGTTTCTCAATGCGATTACTCTATCTTTCAATGCTTCTGAATTTGTTGTAATCAAGCCGCCATCACCCATAGTACCTAAATTCTTAGTTGGATAGAAACTATAACAACCAAAGTCACCAAATGTACCAACTTTTTGTCCTTTATATGATGAACCTATTGCTTGACAACAATCTTCAATAACTCTCAAGTTATGACGTTTTGCGATATCCATAATTCTATCCATATCACAAGGTTGACCATATAAATGAACTGGAATAATTGCCTTTGTATTTGGTGTAATTGCTTCTTCAATCTTTGCAGGATCAATATTGAATGTATCAGCATCAATATCAACAAAAACAGGTTTTGCACCAACAATACCAATTGCTTCTGCAGTTGCTACAAATGTAAATGCAGTTGTGATAACCTCATCACCTTTACCTATATCTAATGCTCTCAATGCTAAGTGCAAAGCATCTGTACCAGAGTTTAAACCTACGGTATATTTTACTCCGATAAAATCAGCTAATTCTTGTTCTAATGCTTTTGTATTTTTTCCTAAAATATATGAACCAGAACGCATAACTTCGCATACTGCTTTTTCTGCTGCTTCGCCAATTTCTGCATATTGACGTTTTGAATCAAATATAGGTATCATTTTTAATCCCTTTCTCTTTTGTTATCTCTACTACTCTAGTTTAACACAGTATTTTGCCATCTTTATATAAACTTAATCTCACTAAAATAAAAATATAACTGAATTACAAACAAAAACACTAAAAAAAATATTATCCATGCTTAATTTATAATTTTAAACAAAAAAAAACCGCTCAAAAAAGAGTGGTTTGGAATTTTTTGTGTAATTCCTCGTGTGTAGAAGGTTAGTGTGTGTAGGTTGTGTATGAAAGGTTTTTAATTATCGTCTTATATTTATATAAAGTATTTTAGTATATACAAATTGCATAATTGATATATATTGTTACATCTGTTTACAAACAGACAAAACAACAGTCAATATCGACATTCGTACAACTTTGGATAAATGTATTTCGATAATCTAATTCCTCTACTCTTAGTTTAGTGCATGTTTCAATCTTCTACAAGTGTAAAAAAATGATTAATTTACAAAAATTAATAAATATTTTACACTATACCGAAATTTATAAATGTAAACCATAATTATATTTGGAAACTATTACAAATAGTGATAAAACTTTATATATATTTTGAAAAATATTAATTTTATGGTATTATCAGAAAAAACAGTATAAATATGGACATTATAAGGAGCTTATATGATTTCTGTAAACGATTTTAAAACAGGTTTGACCTTGCAATTAGATAATGGTCTTTGGTCAGTAGTCGAATTTTTACACGTTAAACCAGGTAAAGGTGCCGCTTTTGTTCGTTCAAAATTGAAAAACGTTGAAACTGGACAAGTTGTTGAAAAAACATTTAGAGCCGGTGAAAAAGTTGCTAAAGCCACTTTGGATAGACGTGAAATGCAATATTTATATAAAGAAGGCAAAGATTTCGTTATGATGGATAATGAATCTTACGAACAAATGCAATTAACAGAAGAACAAGTAGGTAGCGGTGTTAAATACTTGAAAGAAAATATGGTTATTCAAGTATTGATGCACGATGGCAAAATTATTGGTGTTGATATTCCTGCTCACGTTGAGTTGGAAGTTGTTGATACTCCACCTGCTGAAAAGGGTAACACTGCTCAAGGTGGTACAAAACCTGCTACATTAGAAACTGGTGCTGTTGTTAACGTTCCATTCTTCGTTTCTAATGGTGATAGAATTAGAGTTGATACAAGATCTAATGAATATTTAGATCGTTGTTAGTCGATTAAAGAGGTAAAAGAATGAAATTTGAAACAGATTATATTGAAAAATTAGCAAAGATTGTTGCTGATAATGAATTAACTGAAATATCATTAGAAGATGGTGAACAAGCAATTACAATTAGAAAAGATTTACCAGAAGTAATCAGTGCTGGTGTTGCTATGCCGACAGCAGCCCCTGTTGCTGCAGCACCTGCTACTCCAGTTGCTCCTGCAGAATCTAGTACATCTAGTGAACCTGAACATAAAGGTAAAGCAATTGTTTCACCTATGGTTGGTACATTCTATAGTAAACCATCTCCAGATGCTGAACCATTCGTTAAAGTTGGTGATTCAATTTCTGCAGGTGATAAAGTTTGTATCATTGAAGCAATGAAATTAATGAATGAAATCGAATCTGAATTCTCAGGTAAGATTACAGAAATTTGCGTAACAGATGGTCAAGCTGTTGAATACGGTCAAGCCATTATGTATGTTGAATAATTAGTACTTTAAAAGGCTGGCAATTCATTTGTCAGCCTTTTAATATAATAAGTTTATATTAAATCAGCCGAATTAGTATAAGGATAGGGGATATGTTAAAAAAAGTTTTAGTCGCAAATAGAGGCGAAATCGCAGTTAGAGTTATTAGAGCATGTAGAGAATTGGGTATTCCTACTGTTGCGATATATTCACAAGCAGATGCTGAATCACTTCACGTTAGATTAGCGACAGATTCATATTGTATAGGACCTGCGCCTAGCAGTCAAAGTTACTTAGATATTAGTAGAATTATGGCTGCTGCTAGTGTATCAGGTGCAGATGCCATTCACCCTGGATATGGTTTCTTGTCAGAAAGGGCTGATTTTGCTGAAATGTGTGAACAAAGTGGTATAAAATTCATTGGTCCAACATCTGAAGCAATGAAAAAAATGGGTGATAAAGCGACTGCTAGAAAAACAATGATTGAAAATGATGTTCCTGTTACTCCTGGTACAGGTATTGTTAAAACCCCAGAAGAAGTTAAAAAATTCGCTAACAAAGTTGGCTATCCTATTATATTGAAAGCAACTGCTGGTGGCGGTGGTAAAGGTATGAGAGTATGTAGAAATGATGAAGATGTTGATACAAATATGCCTTTATGCCAAGCAGAAGCACAAAACTTCTTTGGTAATCCAGATGTATATGCCGAAAAATTCTTGGAAAATCCAAGACATATTGAGGTTCAAATATTAGGTGATAGTTTTGGTAATGTTATTCACTTAGGTGAAAGAGATTGTTCTATCCAAAGACGTCACCAAAAATTGTTAGAAGAAGCACCATCTCCTGCTATTGATGAAGAAACAAGAAAAGAAATGGGTGCTGCAGCAGTAAGAGCAGCAAAAGCAATTAATTATGAAGGTGCTGGTACTTGCGAATTCTTACTAGACCACGATGGCAAATGGTATTTCATGGAAATGAACACTCGTGTTCAAGTTGAGCATTGCGTAACTGAAATGATTTCTCGTGTTGATATTGTAAGAGAACAAATTAGAGTGGCGGCTGGTGAAAAGTTAAGTTATACCCAAGACCAAGTACAATTAAGAGGTCATGCTATTGAATGTCGTATCAATGCTGAAAACCCTGATAAAGATTTTATGCCTTGTCCAGGTAAAATAGATGGATATTTTGCTCCGGGTGGTTTTGGTATAAGAGTTGATTCTCACGTATATCCAGGATATTCAATTCCACCATATTATGATTCAATGATTGGTAAATTGATTTGTTGGGGTGAAACTAGAAATGAAGCAAGACGTAGAATGTATCAAGCATTAAAGGAATATGTAGTTACAGGTATTGCTACAACAATTCCATTCCACCAAGGTATTATTGAAGATGAAGTATTCATTAGTGGAAAATTCAATACTGGATTTATTGAAGATTATTACAAACGTAAAGGTCTAAAATAATTGCCGCAATTTGAGGAATATAAACATAAAGGTACAATTTTCCAAGTACGATTACCATTAGAATGGGACGAATTTGAGGATTATCTCGAATTTGAAGGGATAAAGTTCTTAAAAATGGTCAATCTGATTGGCTTTTTTGAAGTATTCTCTCGTAGTGATTATGAATTTGGTGGCTTGAAAGATTGTATTTTTATTGACGTTGGGGCAAATACTGCAGATTCAACATTATATGCTGCATCAAAAGAACATATTTCTAGTGTATATGCATACGAGCCATTTCCAGAGGTTTATAAAGTCGCAAAAGTTAACCTAGAACTCAATCCTAGATTGGCTGAAAAGGTTAAACTTTATAATTATGGTTGGTTTGATAAGAATAAACGCATAACTACAACAGAAGTTAATAATATAAATGCATCTGCTGTAAACACTATCATTCCTGAGTTTGCAGAAATTATTAAACGTGAACAATGCCATGAGGTAGAATTAGAAATTCGCCGTTCAAGTGATGTTCTAAAAGAAATCATTAAACAACACTCTAATAATCCAATAGTTTTAAAGATGGACATCGAAGGTGCAGAATATGAATGCGTCAAAGATATTGATAAAGCAGGTTTATTAAAAAAAATTGATATAGTATTTATGGAATGGCACATTAAAGGATATAAACAAATTACTGATATTTTAGAAAAAAACGGTTTCATTTGGTTCAATGAAAAGTTAAGTGGTAATTCAGGATTTATTAGGGCTTATAGAAAATCTGTATAGACAAACTTTGTATTCATTTATTAAATTTTATTTTTAGTATAAAATTATTTTATAGATTAGGAGAGAATAATGTACGAAATAAAAGCACAATTATATTTTTCAGCGGCTCATCATTTATTGAATTATGATGGCGAATGTGAAAATCAACATGGTCACAACTGGTTGGTTGAGGCTTATGTTCAAGGTACTGAATTAGATAAGAGTAATATTCTTATTGATTATAAAATTTTAAAAAAACATTTGAAAGAAGTTTTAAATCTTTTAGACCATAAAGATATTAATGAATTAGAAGATTTTAAGGGCATTAGTCCAAGTAGTGAAACATTAGCAAAATATATTTATAAAAAAATGAAAGCGAATGTTCCTCAAATTAGTAAGATTTCTATATGGGAAACTGCTACATCTTGTGCAAGTTATTTTGAATAAGAGGAGATAAAATGTTAGGTTTAGGTTTAATAAAAGTTATTGCAATGGGAATTGTACAGGGTTTAAGCGAATTCTTACCGATTTCAAGTTCTGCACATTTAGTATTTACATCTCATATTATTCAAATGATTTCTCATAATCCTATACCAGAAGATTCAAGTTATGACATTGTTTTAAGTATGATGTTACACATTGGTACATTGGTTGCAGTGTTTATATTCTTTTGGAAAGATATTATTGAAATTTGGAATGCTTTAATTGATGGTATAAAGACTAAAAATTATTCTGATTATAACACACAGTTGGGACTTTATATCATTTTGGGTACTGTTATTACAATAATAGTGGCATTGTTCTTTGATAATGCGGCAGAACGACTAATGGATACTCCTGCAGTTGTAGGTGTACTTTTGATTGTTACTGGTGGAATGTTGTTGGGTGCAGAAAAATATTCTGACAGATTGACTAAAAAATCTGAAAAAGTTTCAACAAAAACTGCGATTATAATGTCTATTGCTCAAGGTTTGGCTGCATTACCTGGTTTTTCTCGCTCAGGTTGGACAATTGCATCAGGTATGTTTACAAATGTTAGCAGAGTTGCTTGTGCAAGATATTCATTTTTGTTAAGTGTTCCAATTATATTGGGGGCTTCTGTTGTATATCCTTTAAAAGAGGTCAAAATGGCTGAATTGGTTACTTACAATTGGACATATATTTTGATAGGTACAGTAGTTTCTGCTATTGTAGGTTATATTTGTATTAAGTATTTCTTAGAATTTTTATCAAAATATTCGTTAAGAGTTTTTGCATATTATTGCTTTGTTGCAGGTATTATCGCAGCATTGTTATTTACTTTTGTATAAGGTTTAAGAGAGTAAAATTTTATAAAAAGACGTTGTATAAGATATGACGTCTTTTTTATAATAATTAAAAATAGAGTTGTAGGTCAGGCTCTGCCTGACAAAGATATAATTTTAATTTGTTGAATTTTTATTTTATAAATATTGAAATAAAATCAAAATAACATTTAATAGTCATGCTGAATTTATTTCAGCATCTATTTTTTTAATTTATTAAAAAGGCATTGTATTTTATACAATGCCTTTTATGTTAATCAGTGTTAGTGATTATTTTGTAGAGTAAAGAGAATATTTTTTATATGTCTTAACTAAGACAAGATTTGTTTTAAAATAGTTTTGATAATCACCTTTTTGGAAATTTTTATTTCTAACTATAACAAAACTTTTTGGATTATTTTTCAAAGCCGTTTTTAATTTATCTGGTTCATTTTCAATTATAATATCTGCTAAGTCTTTTTTATAATTAATAAACAAACTTGGTTTTATACTTGTATCAAATGTTATCAAATGATAATTTTGATGTTGTGCCATTGTTGACATTTCAACTAATTCATTCATACCACCGTGATACACAGCAGTTGCCAAAACTGTTATGAAAATGAATTTAAAAATAATTGATAAACTTACGCAAGTACCAATTGTTTTGATTGAACGATTTTCTGCCCAATATGCAGTCAAAAATGCTGCTGCAGGGATTGATGGCAATATATATGGCATAAGTTTGCCACTAGCAACACTAAATAAACTAAATATTAAAACAAAATAAATCAAGAAAAATCTAATATAGTCGTCATTGAAAAGTTTTCTTTTAAATATATTTTTAATACTTTCAGCGAAACCGTATGTCCAAGGTAAGAAGCCAACAATAAATACTGGAATAAAGTACCATAATGGACGAACTTTTCCTAGATTATCAGCATTTACTAATCTTTCAAAGTGATGAAGAATTATATATGTATAGAAAAATTCATTACACATAAAAGTGTGTGAACCTAAATGGATAGGCACTAGTGTATTGTATGTTTTATACATATATAGATGCCAAGGTGCATTTATTCCAAGAAATATTAACAAACCCACAATAACATTAAACGGTGTAAATATTCCTTTAAAATCACGTCTTAAAATTCTATGTAATCCAAGAATACCAAAAGGTATTACAATCGCTAAGATACCTTTTGATAGAAATGCCAATGATAAAGATACCCAAAATCCTATTGATAACAAGTATTTTCTTTTATCTTTAATAAAATCAGTTAATAATCCACAATAAATTGTCCAAGTAATAAATGCTGTAAATACCATATCGATAATAGCAACATGTGCTAACATTATAAACATGGCTGAACTTAATAATACTAATGCTGAATAAAATCCAAATTTTGCATTCTTAATAAATTTGCCAGTTAAGTATGTAAAAAATACTGTTATTGTTGCCAAAAATGCAATTGGTAATCTTATTGCAAGAGTATTAAATCCAAATAATTTTATTGATATGGCAGTAATCCAAAATAGCATTGGTGGTTTTTCAATAAAAGGAACACCGTTTAATGATAATAAATTCCAATCGTGACCAATTAGACTTCGAGCCATTACTGCATATCTTGTTTCATCAACATCTATAAGTGGATAGCACCACAATCCTGCAAATAAAAGTATTAACCCTAAAACAGATAATGTTATTAAGTAAAATCTTTCAGGGTTATCATTATAAATTTGTTTAAGTTTATTCATGTTTGTTTCCTATAAATTAATCTTATTCTTTACAACGTATAATGGACGGTCTTTCACATCATCAAAAATTCGTCCTAAATATTCTCCAAGCAAGCCCATTCCAAGAAGTTGTAATGCTCCTACAAGGAATAATGAAGTTAGATAAACATTTGAAATATTTAATATTGCTAAAAACAATAGCAAAATACCTATTACATAAAATACCTTTAATGGTTTCGTGGAAAAAGAAAAAATTGCATTAGATGCTAATTTTAACATTTTTGATAATGGGTATTTTGTTTCCCCAGCGAAACGTTCATCTCTATTAAACATAATTGGAGTACTCTTAAAACCTGTCCAAGGAACCATACCACGAATAAATCTATGATGTTCTGGCATATTTTTCAACGTATCAACTACAGGTTTTGTTATTAATCTAAAATCACCAGTATCTTTTGGAATATCAATATCACACATATAATTTAAAACTCTATAAAACGCAAATGCTGTGAATTTTTTGAAAGCAGTTTCATTTTCACGTTTTAACCTTTTGCCATAGACAATGTCATAACCATCTTTCGTTTTGTTATACATATCTATAATTAACTCTGGTGGATCTTGCAAATCAGCATCAATGATTGCGACATAATCTGCATTCGTATTATCTAATCCAGCAGTTACAGCGATTTGGTGTCCAAAATTCCTAGAGAAATTTATCAATTTCACATACTTATTATTTTGTCCGTAAGTTGCAATGATGTTTGCTGTTTCGTCTTTTGAACCATCATTTACAAAAACAAAATTTACGTCTAATTCACTATTAAGATTTTCTCTAACATTTTCAAGACGTTTTATTGTTTCATTTATACAACTTTCTTCATTAAAAACCGGTACAATTATATCTAATGTTTTCATACTTAACCCTCTTTTATAGTTTGAATATATTACTTTAGGATATACATGTCAATTAAAATAATGTTAGCAAAAATTATTTTTATGTGATTTATATATGTATGAACATTTCATCTATTAATAATTTAAAAGTTAATCAAGCAAGGGAACTTGAAAAAATGTTTGAGGCATCTCAAGTACGTATGCGAGAGGTTATTGATAGTGTGCATTCCAAGACTTTAGATAAACTTTATACTGATGAATTTAGACCAGAAATATTGAATGCAAATAAGACAACTGTTATTTCTCTAAAAACTGGTGAGCCAATTCCAGTTAATATTGATGGTCGTATTGTGGAAGGTAAAGTCAATGGTAATCATCGAAGACGTTATACTGTACGAACAGAAGATGATAAAACACAACTTGGATATAAAACCTTTGGAATAAAAAAGAAAAATGATGAAATTGAATTAACTCCGGGTTATATTTATTCTTCAAAGAATGATGATTATTCTGGGACTCAAATAAGATTATTACAACTTGAGTGTGAATTTGCGAAGGAAAAAGATGTTAACAAAATCCCATTGATAGCATTGTTTCCGGCATTAAAATTTCATACAATGATGGGGTTTAGACCTGTTACAGAAAGAAGTTTTAAAATGTATTCAAAAGAAGATTTAAAAAATGCCTCAGATATGTTCAGTATAATGTATCGTACGAACAAATTTTATCAAGAGGATATAGTCCCAATCTTTTCAAAAGTTGATGGTGAAATTTATTTTGATAGAAACAAAACGATATTTCATGCAGTTATGAAAGATAATGAAAGAACTTTATCTAAAAAAAATCAAAGGCATTTGGATTTGACAATGAAAGATTTCGATAATGACGTTTCTATGAGTTTAGAAGGGGAAGAGTTTGATAAATGGCAAAGCCGTTTGAAAGGATTTGAAATTTTATCAAAAGATGATGCTGAACCAAAAAAATCTACTTTTATGGAAAAATTAAGAGCAGGATTTAATTTGTTTCATTAAATGTAACATTGTATAGTTGGCTATTTGAAATTTTTTAAAATAGTGTATAATATGTCTATGTGTTGATTTTAAATGAAAGGAGTTTTATTATGGCAGTATATGTATGTACAGTTTGCAATTGGGAATATGATGAGGAAAAAGGTTGTCCAGAAGAAAATATTCCAGCAGGCACAAAATTTGAAGACTTACCAGATGATTTTGAATGTCCACTTTGTCATGTTGGCAAAGATATGTTTGAAGAAGCATAGAAAAATCAAATAAAAAAGAGGTTCATCAAAACAGATGAACCTCTTTTTTTATTGACTAACTTCTTGTTCTTGTCCGATACGATTTTCGTATCCGGTATATTCACATATTTGTTCTGCCCATTGTTTAAGAATTTCTTCGGGTGGCAATTCATAAGAAATAGGTTTGCCTATCGTGATTGTTATGTGTTTTTTGAATAATGATTTACCAGCATAACCATCAAAACCTTTTATACCAATAGGTACAACATCTGCTTTTGCTTTTTTAGCAATTAAAGTGAAACCTTTTTGAACATTTTCTAATATGTGGCTTTGGCTAGTCTTTCCTTCTGGGAAAATACCAAGCGACCAATCAGTTTTTAATAATTCTAAAACTGTTTTGAATGTTGCAATCTCAGGTTTTTCACGATTAACAGCAAATGCACCAAGATTTTTTACTAAAAATCTTAATAATCCATTTTTGTCTGTAAACAATTCTTGTTTAGCCATAAAAGCGACTTTTTTATTTGCTGCTAATGCCACAAAAGGTGGATCTAAATAAGAGGTATGATTACCTGCATATAAATATTTTTCACCTTTTTTCAAGTTTTCTTTCCCTACAATTTTAATTGTGTATTGTAGACATGAAACAGGTAGTACTACAAAATATAAGAACCATCTATAAAAAATTGAACGTCCTAATCCGTATTCTTTTGCGTATCGTCTGTTGTAATTTCTTGTATCCATTTCTATAATTCCATTTTTAATACTATCTATTTGTTATTTGGGATATATTCATACCCTGTTAATTCTTCAATTGATTTTCCCCAAGCATCAACCATTTCTTGAACGTTATCACTATATGGGATTAATTTTCCGATTTTTACTACAATCTTACCTGTAAAAGGCCATCTTTTAACAACATTTGTACCTGTTATCCCTATAGGTAATATACCACACTTTGTTTTTTTCGCAATGGAAGCAAAACCTTTTGTTACGTTTGTAATTTTACCAGGTTCTTGTCTTGTGCCTTGAGGGAATATACCAAGTACCCAACCTGTCTGCTTGATAGACATAACCGTTTTTATTGTTGAGATACCTAACTTTTCTCTATCAACGGCAAAAGCACCCAACCAGTCAAGCCACCATCTAAGAAATAAATTATCAAATAATTCTTTTTTAGCCATATATGCAACACCTTTGTTAATAATGCCACATACTAATGGTGGGTCTAATGTTGATAAGTGGTTTGCAGCAAGGATATATTCACTATGTTCAGGAATGTTTTCTTTACCTAAAACTTCAAGTCTATATACTAATTTAAATCTAATCATATATCCAATGTGCGTAACCAAATATTGAAAAAATTTACGCCATTTATTATAAAATTCAGGTTTTCTTAATGAATATTTATTCGCATCTGTTTTTTTTGTTTCTACTTTACAACATTCTGCAGTCATTTATCTTCCCCTAACTTTAGAACTATTATACATCAAAGTTTATATAATATATAGTATTTTTTACAGATTAGCATTTTTGAGATATAATAAACGAACAAAGTTTAAATAAATGGAGAGAATTATGAATAAAAAAGCTTCTTGTGAATTAGAAAATGAATTGTTTAAAAATGTTTTTGATAAAACACCTGATTATATCAAGAATAGTAAATTAATGGATTTTTCAAACGATGGAGAATTTACTTTTACACTAAAAAAAGAACATTTATATCCATACGATGCTGAAACAAATCCAGAAGGTTTAAATCTTTTAGATTGGTTTGCTAACTATTCTAAAGAAGCAAAAGTTTCAACAGCAGGTATCAGAGGACCTCAAAATATTTTATTCCCTCAAGATACACGTTTCCCAATTAATTTGGTGGGTATTGTTTTAGCAACATTGGCAAAGGCTCTTGTTGTTACTGAAAAGTATCCAAACAAAGAAATTATTAAATTGGTTGGTAGTGAAGTTCGTTATAATTCTCAATTATATTTAGATGCAATCGCAAGAATACAAGCAGCACAAGGTATAAAAACACTTACTCCAGAGGGTAGAAAAACTATTCCTATATGGTTAGCATCATTCTTAGCATTCAAATTAGATTTAGTTGGTGGTGAATATATTACATCAAGTCACGGTATTTCAGTTAAAACTGCAACAAAAGACTTGAACTCTCAAGGTAGTCAATATTTGCCAGAAGAATCATTAGAATTCGTTAATAAAATTCAAATGATATTTGATAAAGTTCAACAAGATGGCAGTTATGAAATCAAAATTGCTGCTAAAAATAATTCATTGATTGATGAATCAATTATGGCAAAACTTGAAGATGGTATCAATCTATATATTGAATATTTAAAATCAGGTGTTGCTCAAGATTTATCAGCAGTTAAGAAAATGAATAACAAAATCGTTATTGAAAGTGTTGGTGGTTGTGCTTATAGAACATTAAGCAAGGTTCTTGATAAATTAGGCATTGCTGACAAATTTTCTTGGAACAATATTGAAGAAGATCCATTCTTCCATTCTATAGGAAAATATGATACTGATCCAAAAGGTAATAAAACATTCTATGATTATTCAGTAGATGCTACGGTTACTGCAACAAAACCTGATGGAACAAAATTCTTCCCAGTAATTGAATCATTGAATTATGCAGAAGTTCTAAAAGATTATCCTTGTGGAACAGCCGTTTTAATTACTGATCCTGATCACGATAGATTAACTATTTGTGAATTGGAAAATGCAGGTAATATTCCAACATTAGAAGAAAATGGTGTTTCTTATGTAAAACTTGATGATGATAGAATTATGACAGTATTTACTGCAAACCAAGCATTCTTAATGTTGATGGACTTCAGAGCAAAACAACTTAAACATACTCACAAATGGACTAATCACCCTAGATTTATGATTAAAACAACAGCATCAGCATTGTCTTGGGACGAATGGGCAAAACATAACAAAGTTAGTGTTGTTAATGTTCCAGTTGGCTTCAAAGAAATCGCTAATATTATGAAAAAAGTTGAATTAAAACTTAAAAATGCACCAAACGAATCTGTAAAAGTTGATGATGTATTTGGCAACACGATTGATTTAGGTGTACAACCAAGATTAATTTTTGCTGGTGAAGAATCAGGTGGTATGATTATGGGTGCTGAAGATATGGTTAAATCTTTATCAGGTCGTGAAGCAATTGCTATGAGAGAAAAGAGTGCAACAGAAGCAATTATTGTTGCATCATCATTAATTGCAAAACTTGAAGAAGAAAACAAAACTATGTCACAATACTTGTTTGAAGTATTTGAATCAAACAATATTAAATCTATGTTTGATACAAGAGAAGATATTGCATATTACAATGAATCAGAACCCGATATTGAAAAACTTAAACAAGCAAAAGTTGAAGGTGAAAAACAAAGAACTAAGAATGATTTATTCTTCTTGTCATTAGCAATTGCTATCAATAAAGGTAAAGCAACATTAGACGATGTAATCTTAGTATTAAATGATGCTTTTCCAGGGTTGAATTTTGAAGAATTAAAAGCAGTTAAATTTGTAGGTGATGGTACATATTTAGAATTTAAAGATAAATATATCGAAATTAGACCATCAGGTACTGATGCAAAAACAAAAGCATACGGTGGTGGTACATCATTAAAAGAAATTTCAGAATATTCAAAAGTTTTGGGTAATTATTCTGGCGAAAGAACAGAATTACACAAAAAACTTATTAGTGAAGAATTTTATAATAACTCTAAAGAAATGGCTCTTGACGATTATTTAAAATTCGTTGATAAAGATGCTAATAATGAAAAATTTGAAATTCCTGAATATAATTTTTAGAATAATGAGGTAGAAATGAAGATAGCAGTTTATCCAGGAAGTTTTGATCCAATTACATTAGGTCATCTTGATGTATTGAAAGATGGTGCACACATGTTTGATAAGGTTATTATTACAGTATCAAACAATATATCTAAGCATGCTCTTTTAAGTGTAGAAGAAAGAAAAGAATTGATAAGACAAAGTGTTGCTGATATTCCTAATGTTGAAGTCGATTCTTTCGATGGATTGACTGTTGAATATGCAAAAAAAGTTGGTGCAACTATTTTGCTAAGAGGCTTGAGGGCTGTTTCTGATTTTGAATATGAGATGCAATTGTCACAGACAAATCGTTCTTTATCTGAGGATATAAAGACGGTATTCTTGATAACAAGACCTGAATACAACTTTATTTCTTCAAGCAGTGTTAAAGAAATATTGAAAAACGATGGCGATATATCAAAGTTTGTTCCAAAGCCTGTAAGTGATTATCTTCAGAATAAAAAATAACTAAATGATGTTAGAACAATAAAAAATGACCTTGTTAAAAGGCCATTTTTTATAATGCATAAATTTTGATTAAAAGTTACGCTTTCTTTTTAGCTTCAATAGCCAATTTATGTCTACCTTTAGCACGACGTCTGTTAATAACTTCTTGTCCACCTGGAGTAGCCATTCTTGCTCTGAAACCGCTAACTTTTTGTCTTTTTGCTTTTGTTCCTTCTAGTGTACGTTTCATTTTTCTATTCCTTTTTTAGTTATTTACTATTGTATGTGTATATGTTATATAAAACAATGTAAATAGTCAATAAAAGGTTAAATATTATGAACAAAAAAATTGGTTTTATTGGATGTGGAAAAATGGCAAGTGCCATTATTGGTGGCGTTATCGCTTCAAAATTCGTTGATGCAGAAAATATTATGGCTGCAGAAATTTCAGAAGAAAAGGCTCAAGAAAAGAGTAAAGAACTAGGAATAAAGGTTATAACAAATAATAATGAATTGGTTAAAAATGTTGATATTGTATTCATATCAACAACTCCAAACTATGTTGAAGATGTTTTGAATGGTATTAAAGATGATATTACATCTGACAAATTGGTAGTTTCAATTGCTGCCGGTGTTACAACAAAATTTATCCAATCTATATTGGGTGATAATGTTAGAATTGTAAGAGTAATGCCAAATACTCCAGCACTTGTGCTAGAGGGTATGAGTGGTGTTGCTGGTGGCAAAAAGGCAACAAAAGAAGATGTTGATTTTGTTGTTAAATTTTTATCAAATATTGGAAAAGCCATTCAAGTTGATGAATCTCAGATTGATATAGTTACTGCTATTTCAGGTTCAGGTCCGGCATTCTATTACAAGGTTATTAATGAAATTGCAAGAGCCGGTGAAAAAATGGGTATGGATTATGACAAGGCATTGACTTTGAGTATTCAAACTGCAATTGGTTCAGCAAAAATGTTGTTGAATAGTGATAAATCAGCAGAAGACTTGATTGCAAGTGTAGCAACAAAAGGTGGTTGTACAAGAGTTGGTGTTGATTACCTTGATGAAGTAAATTCAGCTGATATGTTCTATAACTTGATAAAAAAAACTGCTCAAAAAGCAAACGCTTTGGGTAAGTAGAAAGAAATATAATATAAAAAAGAGTATTCAATTATGAATACTCTTTTTTGTTATCCTTGATTAAAGAAAGTTCCAGGTCTAACTGTTACTTCTTTTCCGTGAAGTAATTTATTCATATCGTAATAGACACCATCTTTTTCTATTACAACACGCCATTTACCAGTAGTATCTTGTATTTTTGAGATTTGACATCCATCAAATCTTGCACCATTTACGTTATCTCCATGTGCATCTAAATAAATTTTGTCTCTATTATAATCAAATGCTTGTGAATTAACGTCAAAATAACCTTCAGAATTGATTATGTGTTGATCATTTTTTTGTGTGATAGATCCTCTTGTACCGGTAATATTATAATAATCCATTGTTGTATCAAATATTACACCATCACTTCTTTTGATTGTGTATCTTGCTCCGTTCATGTGTAAAATTGCATCAGCATCTAAAGATGTAGCAGTTCCACCTTCTAAACTTATATAATTTTTATCATTATATTTTATTCCGACAGTTTCATATCCTGAAGTATAGTTTGAGTTCCATTCTGATACAGTTGTATGCATTTGTGGTTTATTTTCTACTTCTTCGGCATCTGTTCGTTCAATATCTTGTCCGTCAACAGTTTTCATCTTTTCCATATTAGCACGACTTAGTGCTGCATCTTTCTTTAAGTCTTCAACAGATGCTTCATAGTTTGTTTTTAATGTTTCAACATACGTACTCATTTGATTATCAAAGTTGTCAAAAGAAATGTGTATTGTTCTGCCATCTGTCAATGTTGCATATCCGTTTTCGGTGATATACATTACTTTTGCACCTTTGAGTTGTTTATTATTATCCATAACAGACTCTAATGTTACCATTTTATCTGATATTGGGTTATATACATAGTGTTGTTGCCAATCACCTTGTGCTTTATTTTTTTGGTATCCTTGATTTGAAATATTGTATAAATTATCACAATATACTTTATGTTTAGCAGTTGCGTATGTTTGTCTTACGCCACCTTTTGCACCAGGTATATTTTTTGCTAATTCTGCTGCTCTTGTATTTGAATTTTTAATACGATTGTTGATTGTAGCAAGTTTGGCTTTTGCTTGTCTTTCAGCAGCCACTTTTGCTTGATGTTCTTTATATGCTTTGACTTGTGCTTTTGAATCAACTTCTGCTGTTTCTAGATTTATTTTATTTATATTATTTATACTTTGTGAAATTTTGATACCTTTTCCTGGAGCAATTCTTGCATCAGCACCACCATTGGCTTTTACAATTGCATTGTATTCTTCTGAATCTTTTGCGTAGCCTAAACGAATTGCGGCTTCTCCAACAGTTTCCATTCTTGAACCTGTGAACTTAGCATTAGCAAAAATATTACCTTGACTATCTGTATTTAATGTAATTTTTTTACCATTTACCTCAATTGTAGCAGTATGTTTTTCTGTATCAATTGTAGCAGTTCTTTTTACGGTTTTGTTATTATTGTCAAGTGTTTCAATTATTTTTGTTTTACTGCCAGCATTTGTTGTTATTCTTGAGTGGTTAGTTTTGTCAGTTACAACAGTTTTTGCAACAGTTATATCTCCACTTTTTTCATCAAATGAACTGAATGTAATTTCTGTATCTGTATTATTTTTTGTATCAGCAATAGTTCTTGTTTTCTTTTTATAATCTGTTTTTGTTGTTACTCCATCACTTTTTTCAGTACTAGTAGTTCTCGTTGGGGTACCATCTGGAGCAAGGTCAAAGTTTTCTTGTTTTTCATAGTCTGGTTGATTAGTTTTTGTTGTTGTTACATTTCTTATTCTTCCAGAATCTGTTGTTGTTACAGTTTGTCCGTCTGTTCTTTTGTCTGTTGTTACTGTTTTTCTAGCATTTTTGCCATCTGGCATGAAATAAGTAATGGTTTCTAGTTTTCCACCATCACTAGTAACAGTTTCGTTCGCTTTATAGTTACCTTGTGCGTTGTATGTAGTGGTTGTAGTTACGCCCTCTTCGGTTTTAACATCTTGTTTTTTTACACCTTTTTCAAAAGATGTAGTAGTATTACCATTTTGGATTTGTTTTAATTGACCGTCTTTGTATTCATATTTTACGCCGTCAGCATCAATAACTTGATTGTTTTCATCAATTTTGTAGTCTTTGTCATCAACTTTAATTATACGGACACCACTGTTATTTGTGTTATAACTAATTTCTTTATTATCAGCACTATCTTCATTTATAGTTGTATTAAATGCTGACATCATTTTTTTCATGCCTTTGTAAGATAAACCTTTGGCAAAATTATCACCTTTATTATTCTTCTTAAAATTTCTAACGTCGCTACGGCTTACTTCTTTATCTATTGAACTATCTTTTTTACCACCAGCAACTTGTTTGAAGAATGCCATCATTGCAGCTTGTTCTGTTTGGTCAAGTACTTGCTCGCCATCTGCATTTGCTGTTTGGTTAGTATTGAATTTGTTGAAAATATTAACAATACTTTGTTGGTCTTTTTCTTTTTTAAATTGTTCTTGCAACTGTTTTAAAGTCACATCACTACTCTGCACATTTTTGCCAATTTCAAAGCCCATTTTTAAGCTCCTGTAATCTTACATCGTATATATAATAAGTCTTTGAATTTGATGTGATTTCAATGTTACAAAATTTCGTAACATGTCTTAATACATGTAATAATGCGTGTTTTGAGAAATTACTTGTTTTGTTTTTTATTAAAATGAAAATAATAATTGAACAATTTATTTTTATATTTTGTCAGGCAAAGCCTTACCTACAATTATTTATGATTACATATCTTATTCAAGAAAATAAAAAACTAAATATATACTTTGCTTATTATCCAAACTTAGTTTTGTTTCAATATATTTAGCAAAAATTCTTTGCTACTTGCATGTAAAATTTTGTTATAGTACACTAAAAATAATCGGAGTATAGTGCGTTGGTATGCCTTGCCCGAGATTACAAAATAAAAGGAGAAATAAAATGCCAAAGATGAAAACACACAAATCTGCTGCTAAGAGATACAAAATCACAGCATCAGGTAAAATCCAAAGAAGACATGCTGGAATTGGCCACTTGCTTCAACACAAGTCAGGAGCTAGAAAACGTAAATTGTTCAGCGATATTACTATTGCACAAGGACAAGTTGATTTAGTTTCTAAAGAGTTACCTTACAAGAAGTATTCAAGATAGGAGTGTTGAACAATGAGAGTTAAACGTGGAAATGTATGTCGTAACAGACACAAAAAAATATTAAAATTAGCTAAGGGTTTCAAAGGCGCAAGAAGCAGAATATTTAAAGTTGCTAACTGTGCTGTTATGAAAGCACTTAAATATGCTTACAGAGATAGACGTACTACAAAACGTAATATGCGTCGTCTTTGGATTGTTAGAATCAATGCGGCTGTTAGAGCACAAGGCTTAAGCTATTCTAGATTCGTTAATGCTTGCAAAAAAGCTGACATTATCGTTAACAGAAAAATGTTAGCTGATTTAGCAGTTAATGAACCAGAAGCATTTGCTATCGTAGTTGAAAAAGCTAAAGCTGCTATCGCATAGGTTTTTGTCAAAAACTTTAAAATCACCAATCTCTTTTGAGGTTGGTGATTTTTCATGTTAATATAGTTTTAGGTAAAGTAGTCGGATAATCGCGCTTTTTATAAGTGAGGAAAGTCCGTGCATTCAAGAACAGACTTCCGGAGAAACTCCGGACGACGTGAGTCGGTGGATAGTGCCACAGAAATGTAGACTGCCGATGGACATAGGTCACAGGCGATGGTGCAACGGTGAGTTAAGAGCCTCACCAGTGATATTGAGAAATATCAGCTAGGTAAACCCAAGTCGAATGCAAGATTAAATCGAAGGTTATAAAGGCTGTTCGCCCACTTCGGAAATATCGCTAGTGGTTACAAGTAATTGTAATCCCAGACAGATGATTATCTTAAAACAGAACACGGCTTATGAACTACTTTACCTTTTTTATTATTTTTTATCTTTTGTTAAATCTGGAACATCTGATGCGATTAAACATGCCGCACCTGCTACCAATCCTGCTACTACACCACCCAACAAGGCTGTTTTTACTTGGATTTTTTTAGCCGTTTTCTTCAACATTCCAAAAACTTCTTCACTAGTATTTTCATTTTTTACAAGTTTCTTTTCTTGACTGTTAAAGTTATCGTGAACAAGTTTTAATGCAGTATTTTTTCCTGATTTTTTATGACTAACAGTTTTGTCCTGTAAATCTAATAAGTTTTGTTTTACTTCTTCTTTATTAGGGTTTGAAAATACTCTGTTTATAGCATCTTCAACATTTTCTTCTGGTGTTGATTTGATTGCATCTGAAAGTTCTTTACTCTCCCTAATTTGTGGTTTTAAATCATCCATATTTGTTTCAGGATTTACAACTGCTTTTAAGAATGTGTTAATTTTTCCTGCTTCTTCTTTTTCTTCTGGAGTCATTTTCTTTGCTAAATTGTTACTTACATTTTTTACAAATGTATCTGATGGTTGACCTTTGTATAACCAATTCTTTCTAGAACCAACACCTGCTGTTCCGGCTACAAAGCCAACACCAGTTGCTACCATGATTCTGTTTTCTAATTTTTTATTTGGATTTGTATTTACACCATTAATTGCATTGATACTCATAATATACCTTCTTGTTATTTTTTAGTGTCATTGAATAAAATAAAATACGTTAACTCATACTAACTAAGTGCAACAATTGTACAATGAACAATTAAAAAATTCAATGAACTTCTTTACAAAAGTTGACGATTTTAAAATATGTTTAAATAATGAATACTATTGTAAATTGGGTATATTTCCTGTATTCTAATATTATAGATAATATATTGATAAGGATACTCTTGAATGACAACCAATCAATTAATAAAACCAATTACAGCAAAAGTAGAAAGAAATCTTACTATTGGCGGTTGTGATACCGTTGAATTAGTAGAAAAATACGGTTCGCCATTGTATGTTATAGATGAGGCTACACTTAGAGCAATTTGTAATGATTTCAAAAATGCGTTTAAATCTTATCCACATATAAGAATGATGTATGCTTCAAAAGCATTATGTACTTCTGCGATTACAAAACTTTTAGATAGTGAAGGTTTTGGGTTTGATACAGTTTCTATTGGAGAAATTTATACTGTATTGAATAGTGGTGTATCTTTATCAAAAGTTTTGTTTAATGGTAATAACAAAACTGAAGAAGAATTAGATTTCGCCATCAAGAATGATATTGGCAGAATTTCTGTTGATAACTTTTTAGAAGTTAAATTGATTTCAAAAATTGCTGGTAGATATAACAAGCACGTTGATGTTTTGTTACGTATTACTCCAGGGATTGAATGTCATACTCATGAATATATTCAAACTGGTCAATTAGATTCTAAATTTGGCTTTGATTTATCTCAGTTAGATGAAGTAATAAAAGATATTACTCAAAATCATAATAATATTACAATTAGAGGATTGCATGCTCATATCGGTTCTCAAATTTTTGAACCTCAATGTTTCCACGATGAAATTGATGTTTTAATACAAGAAATTTCTAGAGTTGAAGCAAAATTTGGTATCAAGTTTGATGAAATAAATATTGGAGGTGGGCTTGGTGTAAAATATACAGAAAAAGACAAACCACCATCAGTTAATGAAATTGCTGATGTTATTATTGCATCGTTAGAAAAACATATTGAAAAATATAATATCGAACCACCTACATTATATATTGAGCCTGGTAGAAGTATTATTTCAACATCAGGTGTTACTCTTTATACAATTGGTAGCATGAAACAAGTACCGAATATGACAAAGTATGTGACCGTTGACGGTGGTATGTCTGATAATCCACGTCCTAGCATGTATCAAGCAGAATATTGTGCAGATGTTGCAAACAAAATGAATGAAACAAAAAAAGAAGTTGTAACAATTGCCGGTCGTTTTTGTGAATCAGGCGATATTCTAATAAAAGATATAAATCTTCCAATAATGGAAACCGGTGACATTTTGTGTGTTTATAATACAGGTGCCTATAATTATTCAATGGCAAGTAATTATAATCGTGTAGAAAAACCTGCAATGGTACTTGTAAATAATGCACAATCTGATATTATTATAAAGAGAGAATCTTTAGAAGATATAATTGCTCATGATGTAATTCCAAATAGGTTAAAATAATGTTTGAATTTTTTGTTAAACCACTACAAACTCAATTTCTAAATTCTTTATCTAATCTTGATTGGATAAATACTTTGGAAATTCTTTTGATTGTTACAATTGTATTAATTTTTTATAAAAAATTTATTGAACACACGCAATCAGAAAAATTGGTTCGTGGTTTATTATTTTTATTCTTTGCTTGGATATTTAGTGAAATTCTAACAATGTTAAATTTAACTATTCTAGGAATGTTTTTGAAATCATTAGTGGCATTAATTTCTTTAAGTTTGATTGTAATTTTTCAACCAGAATTAAGGAGATTTTTGGGTTATTTAGGACAACCTGGATTTATTAGTAAGACATTCTTTGGTTTTAATCCACACAATACATCTAATAACAATGATATTGACGTTATTAAAGAATTAATAGAATCGGTCAAATATTTTACAAAAACAAGAACAGGTGCATTAATTGTATTACAAAATGAACTTAGTCCTTGTACTTATTCTGATGTTGGAACAAAATTAAATGCAGATGTTTCAGCAGAATTAATATTAACAATATTTCACCCTAATACACCATTACATGATGGTGCAATGGTTATAAAAGATACTAAAATTTTATCTGCAGGAGTACTGTTACCATTAACAGAAAATCCAAAATTAAGTTGGAAATATGGTACACGTCATAGAGCCGCAATTGGTTTAACAGAAATCAGTGATTGTGCTTGTCTTGTTGTATCTGAAGAAACTGGAGATGTTTCTATTTCCATGGACGGAACTCTCAAAAAGTATGATGATTTAGTTACATTAAAAACTGATTTAGAAAAAATCCTAAACATCAATACTGAAACTGATGAAAAGAAAAATAGTTTTTTTAACTTTAATACAATACTAAAAAAATAAAATGAGGATTTAAAATGGATGTTTTTAAAATGTTTAAACCAAAACGAAAAATAATTAATCATAAGAAAACACCATTTGAGATTTTTAGAGAAACCTTTTTTAGATTTTTAATTTTAACCATTGGTGCGTTTATTGTTGCCTTTGCATTAGAGTGTTTTATGTTACCAAACAATATTATTGATGGTGGTGTAATAGGTGTATCAATGATGTTTAGTTATATAACAAAAATAAATCTTGGTGTTTTAATATTTTGTTTAAATTTACCATTTATATTTTTAGCGTTACAAACATTCGGCAAAATGTTTGTAGTACAAACTTTTTACTCTATAACAATTTTATCTATTGCAACAAATTTATTTATTGGTCATAGTGTTACAAATGATTCATTCTTAGCAGCGATTTTTGGAGGTATTATTCTAGGGACTGGTGTAGGATTAATACTAAGAAATAGTGCATCTTTAGATGGTACTGAAATTTTATCAATTAAATTATCAAAAAATTTCTCATTTATGAGTATTGGTGAATATTTGATGGGATTTAACCTATTAATTTATACGGCATCTGGTTTTATGTTTGGTTTTGATAAAGCAATGTATTCAATTATTACATATTATATTGCTTCAAAAACTATTGATGTTGTGATTGATGGTTTTAATAGTTCTAAATCTGTAAGAATTGTTTCTGAATTCTATAAAGAAATTGGTAAAACAATTATGAAAGAATTAGATGTTAGTGTTACGTATATGAAAAGTCGTGGTGGATATTCTGGTGAAGAGAAAATCCTTACATATTGTGTTGTATCACGTTTAGAGATGGCAAAAGTTAAAGAAATTGTTAGACGTATAGATAAGAAAGCATTTTTGGTTGTAGAAGATGTTCACGAAGTTGAAGGTGTTCGTGTAAAAAAATAAGTTGTAAATTATAGTCCATATTTATTTTCTGTTGTAGAATAATATAAGGAGAATAGATTTGGCGGATAAGAATTATACAACAGATGCAATTAATCTGCGTTCTTATGACTTAAGTGATGCAGATAAAATTATTGTTATGTATTCAAAAGACAAAGGTCTAATGCGAAGTGTTGCAAAAGGAGTCAAACGTCCTAAAAGCAAACTTGGTGCTAGAATGGATTCTTTGATTGCTAATACTCTTATGTTTTCAAGAGGTAGAAATCTAGATACAATTTGTCAGGCTCAAACTATCAACCCTTTTAGAAAAATTAGAGAAGATATGTTGAAGTTGATGTTTTCTTCTTACATTTCTGAAATAGTTACAAATTATGGTTTAGAAGATGATCCTAGTTCTGAGGAAACTTATAAATTGTTGTATTCTGCATTAGAAAAAATATCTTCTGCCATTGAAAAAAAAGATGTTATTATTGCTGTCATCAAATTCCAATTAAAGATGATGTTGATATCTGGTATTATTCCAGAATTTGATACTTGTTTATGTTGTGGCAAACGTATTTTGAATGAAGAAATGTATTTTTCAAAAGAACGTGGCGGAGTATTTTGCATTGAATGTAACTCAAAATATCATATTCCATTAAAAATGCATAACAAAATTAGAGATTTTTTAGTTGCGATGTTACAGTTTGATTTTAATTATGAAAGCGATTATGATAAAAAAGCCACAGACAAAATATGTATAGTTTGTTTTAATCTATTGAAAGAATATTTGGCTAGTCATTCTGATAAAAAATTCAAATCAGATAAAGTTTTAGCTGAAATTTTATAACATTACCTGAGTCCCTACAAGTATTCTGTGAGAATCTTGACTATAATCATCTTGTCTAAAAATATAGTTAACTATTAATTTTAAAGCAGGACCTTTTATAAAATAATTTACACCTGCACTATATTCTCTTGCTCTTTTGTTAGAATAATTACAGTTTGGTATAAATTCATCATATCTTGCAATTAGTTGTAGTTTTTTGTTTATATCGTAATAAAGAGTTGTGTAATAGCCTCTGGCATGAGTTGTTGAATAACCTACTCTGCCATTATAACCATCGGCATTTGCGATTTCAAAATCTGCACCGAACTTTTTATATTTATATCTTACATAACCACCAACTACTGTATAATTAAAGTGTCTTCGTCCAGAGGTTAAACCTCCACCAATTTTCAAATCGCCATATTTACCATTCGTTTTGCCTAATGGTTTTAAGTTTACCCAACCATTAAATTCTGCTCCTGGAAAATATTCTCTAAAATAAGTACCTGATGAATATCCACCTATATCATAATCGATTAGTTTGTAATCACCATTGATACGTACACCAAGTTTTCTAATATTACCAAAATTTCTACTAATTTGTGAGTATGCATACAATGGTAATAAAAGTTCTGTTTTTGCACCTTCTTGTCCTGTGTGAGTTCTACTGTTACCAATAGTAATTGTATTATTTTTATTGATTTTATGCCTAATAAAAAAGTCTGCAAACAAATTTTGCATAAAACCAAATTCATTTTGTGGAACAAATCTTGTAGTTATTATAAAAGATGTTTTTTTATTTCTAAAATTACCATGTAACCGACTTTCTAGGATATTATAATTAACTGTAGTATTAGTGTTATGCTTGAACATATCAATATTTAAAGCACCTCTCCATACACCCCATACACCAATATTATCAAGTGGACCATTCTCGAATTTTTTCGTCAAAATATTATTAAATAAAAATTCTTGGTGGTCATTATCTGATACTTCAAGTTCATAAACATCTTTTAATTTTTCTTTTAAACCTTTTTCATAAACATTATTTTTTAACGGTTTTGAACTTATATCTTGGTATTCTTCTTCAGAAATCTCATCTTCTTGATTTTCTTCAAAAATTTCCATTTTAAGATTATTATTATCTGTTTGTAATGGTATTTCTTCTATAGCAAATACCATTGGTGATAATAACAATATAAATATTGTAAAAAATATGTTTCTTACAGAAAACTTCATTATCTTTCTATTATAGCATTATTTTTGAAATTTTATACAATATATTTAGTCATATTTTTTGTAAATGTTATAATTGTTATAATGTTTAGAGATTTTTTAGATAGTAAAAATAAACTTTTCAAATTAGTTTGTGGTGCAGGAAATGAATGTCCCCAAGAGGTTGAACGTTTGACAGCATTATATTCTTTGGCTGGCTGCGAAATTTTTGATATTTGTGCAAAAAAAGAGATTTTATTAGCAGCAAAAAAAGGTATTGAAATTTCTGGAGTTACTAATAATAGATATATTTGTGTTAGTACTGGAATGAAAGGTGATCCTCACATATCAAAAGCAAAAATTGATAAAAATAAATGTAAACATTGTTATAGTTGTGAGGCTGTTTGTATAAATAAAGCAATAACAAATTGTGTTATTGATGAAAAAAAATGTATAGGTTGTGGTAAATGTATTCAATTTTGTCATTATAATGCAATATCATCTTATGATACTGACATAGACTTAAATGTTGTATTACCTGAATTAGTAAAAGAAGGCATTGATTGCATTGAGTTTCACGCAACTTCTGAATTCGACAATGATATAGATGAAAAATGGTCTATAATAAATAATAATTTTGATGGTGTATTAAGTATTTGTATTGATAGATTGAATTTAGGTAATAAACAAGTCCTTGAACGAATTAAAAGAATGATAAAATCTAGAAAACCATACAGTACCATTATTCAAGCCGACGGCATTCCAATGAGTGGTTGCGATGATGAATATAAAACAACATTACAAGCAGTTGCAATGGCTGAAATAATTCAAGACGCAAAATTACCTGTATATATTTTAATTTCTGGTGGTACAAATTCCAAAACAGCACATTTGGCTCAAATGTGCGGAATCGATTATAAAGGTATTGCTATTGGTTCTTACGCACGCAAAATCGTCAAACCTTACATAGAAAGAAAAGACTTCTATTCTAATAAGGAAATATTTAACAAAGCACTGAATATCGCCAAAGAACTTGTTGAGAAAAGTTTGAATTAAATTATTTATTTAGTGCAACTTTCAATCTTGCTTTTGCTCTTGCAAGTGCTGCCTCTGCTCTTTTTGCATCTATTTCAGCACTCTTATCAGCAAGCCTTGCTTCTGCTCTTTCTTTTGCAGCTTTTGCTCTTGCTACATCAATATCACTACCTGATTCAGCATTATCAGTCAAGATAATAGCATCATTATCTTTAAATTGAAAAATACCACCCATAGTAGTAAATAATTTTATTTTATCACCTTGAACGGCTTTTGTTACTCCAACCTCTAGTGCTGTCATAATTGGTACGTGATTTTCTAATATACCAAACTCACCGTCAACACCTCTTGTATAGATTTCGTTAACGTCTTCATCAAAAACTATTCTATCGTGAGTTATAAGTTTTAAATGCATATTCAATCCTTATCTATTACAAAGTTTTTGCCTTTTCAACAGCCTCTTCAATAGTACCAACCATGTAAAATGCTTGTTCTGGTAAATCATCATGTTTACCTTCGATAATTTCTTTAAATCCTCTTATACTATCTTCAAGTTTTACATACTTTCCTGCTATACCGGAGAATTGTTCAGCAACATAGAATGGTTGAGATAAGAATCTTTGAATTTTTCTTGCTCTGTTTACAGTTTCTTTATCTTCTTCAGAAAGTTCATCCATACCAAGAATTGCGATAATATCTTGTAATTCCTTATATTTTTGAAGTATTTCAAGAACTTTTCTTGTTATTTCATAGTGTTCTTCACCAATAATATTAGGATCTAAAACTCTTGAAGTTGATGCTAATGGATCAACAGCAGGATAGATACCTAAAGATGCGATTTGTCTTGATAATACAGTTGATGCATCTAAGTGAGAGAATGTTGTTGCAGGAGCAGGGTCTGTCAAGTCATCTGCTGGTACATAAATTGCTTGTACAGAAGTAATAGAACCATCTTTTGTAGAAGTAATTCTTTCTTGAAGTTCACCCATTTCTGTTGCTAGTGTAGGTTGATAACCAACGGCTGATGGCATACGACCTAACAATGCAGATACTTCTGAACCTGCTTGAGTAAATCTGAAAATGTTATCAATGAATAACAACACGTCTTGTTTTGAAAAATCTCTGAAATATTCTGCAGCAGTAAGAGCAGATAGACCAACTCTCATTCTTGCTCCAGGTGGTTCGTTCATTTGACCATAGATCAGAGCAACTTTATCAAGTACACCTGATTCTTTCATTTCATTCCAAAGGTCATTACCTTCACGTGTTCTTTCACCAACACCACCGAAAACAGATACACCAGAGTGTTCTTGTGCAATGTTGTGAATAAGTTCCATAATAAGAACTGTTTTACCAACACCAGCACCACCAAACAGACCGATTTTACCACCTTTTTGGTATGGTTGAAGTAAATCGATTGCTTTGATACCTGTTTCAAGGATTTCTATGTCAGTATTTTGGTCAGTTAATTTTGGTGATTCTCTGTGAATAGGCAGATAATCATTAGTTTCAATATCTCCTAATTTATCAACAGGTTGACCGATTACGTTTAATATTCTTCCTAATATAGGTTTACCTACAGGAATTTTGATAGGTTCACCAGTATTAACAACTTTCATACCTCTTTTTAAACCGTCTGTAGATGACATTGCTACAGTTCTAACTTTGTTTGCACCCAACATTTGTTGAACTTCTGCAACAATTGTTGTTCCATCATCAGTTGTAATATTAAGTGCATTATAAATTTCTGGTAAAGTACCGTGTGGAAATTCAACGTCAATAACTGGACCGATAATTTGTGTAATTTGTCCTTCGTTTTGAGTCAATTCGCAATCTAATACTGTCATATTTTCCCTCTTATTTAAACTTTCACTGTGTATATTGTATGATTAATTTATTATTTAATCAATGATTAATATAAAATTTAGAAAAAAGTGGATATATTTTAATAAATATATCCACTTTTTATCTTATACCAGTTCTTCTAAAACTTCATTTAACTCTGTTTCTGATAAGTCCTGATATCTTAATCCACAATATTTTTCAAGTACACTTTGTTTACCCATGTGTTTTGCTCCACAAGTTCTTTCATAACTTGATACTTTTACACCATTAGAACGAATATATCCGTTAACTTTATATGTTCCTATACAATTAGTACTTTGTGTATTATTATTATTTATGATTTGTTGAAAAATTTTTGGCAAGTGTTTTCTTAGTTCTTTTATGTTCATTTTTCTTAAATCATCAATATTATAATAGTATAAGATATTCCCATTTTTATCTGTATTCATTTTAATTTCTATATTAAAAATTGGTGTTTTGCTTTCTGGTAGTGTATTTTCTGCAAAATCTCTTAAATGTTTTATTCGATTTTTCCAACCATTAAAAAACATTTGTTGAGATTTATCATATTTTATATATTGTTGATATTTTTCAAGTCGAAGTTTTTCGTATGTGTCTAAATTTCCATTACTTTTATTTAAAAGTTCTTTTGCTACAGAAACTCCCATATTTACAGCAGTGTCAAAAACATATAATGCTAATCTTGGATTTTCTATTTTATCGGCATTTGATGCAAGATAATAATTTTTATAATAAATTTCCTGTAATTCATCATTTGTTATATATTTTACACTTTGTTGGGTTAAACCTTTAGATTTTCTATATGAATTATATGTTGTGTGTGTTATACCTTTATTTGTTTCACCACCTTTATCAATAGAATTATTAACATATCCACCTTCTCTAGATAATATAAATTCAAGCATTTGATTGTAATACTTATCGTATTGCATAAAAACCTCCTATGTTTATTTAGTTCATAACTTTTACAAGTAATTAGTATTTCAAATTGTCATATATAGATTTTAATTCTAATGCTCTTTGTTTTGCCAAATCTCTTTTGTGTCCAGCTACGACATTTTGAAACATTGTTCCTTGTTTTTGTTGAATTAAATCATACAATAAGTTTTCTTTATCACGGTATGCTTCCCAATATTTTTGAGATAATTGTATATTTTTAAAATCTTCTTTTGAGGTAATGTTTTTTAGTAATGTCAAATTAGTATTTATTTCATTTTCCCAAGCAATCTTTGCTTTATAAGTACATTCAAGCATTCCTTGTGTGGAGTAATTTTTTGATATACAAATTCCTTCTATTTTGTCAATGGTATATGATTGTTCCATTTGCATTTTTTCCGTATTATTAGTGTTATTTTTATTTTGAACACATCCATTTGATAAAATAGAAATAACTATGAGTAATTGTATGATTTTTTTCATAAAATAATTA
>ERZ1034925.203-NODE-203-length-31694-cov-41.883846_pt1 | contig 31694 bp, 47 predicted proteins | sample MGYA00520687_ERZ1034925 | MGnify/ENA primary metagenome ERZ1034925 (study PRJEB33766, sample SAMN09781758) | gut metagenome | biome: gut microbiome | host: Homo sapiens | place: Madagascar | study: EMG produced TPA metagenomics assembly of the PRJNA485056 data... | reverse complement strand
CGCCGTAGATCCATACGCTGCCACAGACCCTTGCATTGCCACAGACTACTGCATCTTCAAAAACCCACGCTTTGCCACAAATCCATGCGCTGCCATAAACCTTTGCCTCTCCACCAACCTTTGCATCATCACAGACCATTGCATTGTCACAGACTTTTGCATCGCCATAAATCTTTGCGCTACCATAGACCCACGCCTTACCAGCGTGTGAAAGATTTTCCTCCTTCTCTACCCAACCGCCAAGTTCTCCAGCTTTGACAGAGCCAAAATCTTTCAGAGCTTTAATTCGATGCAACGTATGTCTTGCAAATTTTATAGTCTCTGATGTTAATTCATACTTTTTCATAATTCTCCTGTTCTTTCAGTTTGTTAAAATCATCTTTTTGGCGAGTCTTGCTTTCCTATTATATAGGATAATTGCATTTATACTTTATGCGGCATCTCTCTTTGTACCATCGTGCTTTTTTCTCAAGGCGCGACGTGTTATATCTGTAAACTTCTTTGTTATATGCAGCACAAGTGCTGCCAACAAAGAAACTCGAACACTCAAAAGACAGAAATCTATTCCATCCTTTTAACATTCCCAGTATTCTTTCATACCTTTTGCGATAATAATCCGGTTGGGATATTTTCTTTCGGAGTTTTCTTATATGTCTTGCTTTCATGCGATTCTTTTTGTTTTAAGTTCTCCCCAGGCGTCAGTAATTTGGTAGACCTCAAAGTTTTCTTTTAGGTCGCGCTTTCGGGAATAAATGGTTGTGCAGTATTCGTCAAACCATTTGGTTTCTTCTTTACCGATTGGGCAGTTCAGTATATTGCCGTATTTTTTCTCTGTTGCATCGTAATCACAATAGCGTCCTTTGCATTTGGTGAAATTCTTGATGTTCTTCGGCTCGAAGACAACAAGGAATCTCGGAGTAACAATGCCGTTAAGTCTGCGGAAGTCTACCACTGACTGATCGTAGTCTCCGATACCGAAGCAGAAGCCCACGGCGGTGGATTTCTTTCCTCTGTCTTTATTCTGGTCGTTGGTGTTCACCAGTACTTTGCCGGACAGAAGGTCTTGCAACTCTTTGCCGGACATGAATCTGTATAATTTCATAGTTATTTGTCTTTATTTCCCCCTGCCAACGCACAGAAGATGAAGGCGAAAAGCAGGAGGCAGGTTAGTATTATAATGGCCATGGATTGTAAGGTTTTGTTTGTACCTGTATATTTTGTTTCATAAAAACAAACCAATGAGTCTGCAATGCTTTTCAACTCAGGCCAAACAGCAATACGACTCATACGAGTAGAGAAGGATTACCTACCTTGTCGGGCAACATATTGTGTCTACACCCTTTTATCCAGGAATGCAGGTTGATATAACCCTTACACTCCACATTATTAACATTAGCGTCACGCCATTCCGAATATTGCTCATAATTCATACCAGACTTGAGGATAAGCACCATTTCTTCAGGAGTAAGAAAGTCGCTCCCACCGAAATCGCAAGTTCCACCAGGCTCGCCGCCGACCCAATACCAGTTGTCACGCCCGCCATCAAACAATGTATCGTTAATATGATATGCCAGGTCGTTGCATGCCGCATGGAAACGCCAGATAGCCAAAGCAACATTAGGTACCCGCCTATGTTTTTTTTCGTTCATAATCGTCACATTCGTTTTTTGTTCTATACTCTATATATTTTCTTTTGATAGAGCAATATCCGCCATTAATCAGATTGCGGATATTGCCACATATAGGACAGAGATTGTTTCGCATAATGCTCACTCTTCATTCCGAAGATTTTGCTTTATGTCCTCATACATTGCCATTTCAACCTTATCTCCGTCATAATGACCGATGGCAAGCAGCTGTCCGTTTTCCTCGGTGGCATGTTTTGCTGACGGTGCGCTGGCGCGGATTATAAAGATGTCGAACTCGTGGATAGTGTTAAGTTCTTCAGATTTAATCTCCTTCATCTTGGCACGAGCCTCCTGTCGTATACGGCGAATGTCATTTTTGTCGATGTCGGGATATTTCTTCTGCGCTTCACGTACCGCCTTTGTTTCAGTGTCGATGCGCAGACGTTCATAATCCTCGCTGATAAGATTGAAATTCTGCCATTCTACGAGAATATTAAGGAAGTTCTTGAAACCTTTCTCACCTTGAGCCATCTGCGCAACCGCAAGACTCTCCTCGATAAGAAGTATCTTCTCCTTTACCTGCCAATGAACAAACCCCTGACGGTTAAGTGTCGAAACAAGAGCGAAAGCCATCGATAGCCTGCGCAAGTTGCGCAACTCTTTTTTTTGTCTTCTAAAAGGATTCCACATAATATTTTGTTTTTAATGAGTTATAAATCTCGTACCGTCCACTTCGAGTACAAGAATATCGTTCACAACTCTTATCTCGCCGCTCTCAATGAACTGCACCTTACGTTGGTGACGCATAGTGTCAACGGAAAGGCAAATACAGCGTCCTTCATCAACATGACCTGTCTTGGTCAAGAACTTAATGTAAAATGGCATTCGCTCCACTTTGCGTGCAGTCTGAGGATGATTATAACCCGTCACTAATTTTTCTGACCTCGGATCTATCCATTGCCATTTCTCACAGAAGCGGCGGAGTTCTGTATATGATTGTCTGTACCGAGCCATATCTACATCATGCCAAAATAAAAACGGTCATTGTTTGCATCTTCCGCAAGAGGTTTGTAAGGCGGAAAATTGTTGTTCAAGAACATCGACAGATTCCTATCCGTTATTTTCGCTTTTTTCTTATATACCTCTTGCCTGTGACGCAGCATGTCGGGGAAAAGAATATTCCGGATCGGATTACCCCAATCAAGATTATTTGACGAGCATATATAGTTCGGCAGGAACATTATGTTATATTCCGACATGGTGTTCATGTGGGGCTGCTCATACATCGGACCACAGATATAAAGTGCTCTGTCCTTGTTGTAGAGTACCATGTGTGACGCCGTTTCCGACACGTCCTTGGAACAGACATACAACACCCTACTCTTATATTCCGACAAGAACTTATCAACCATCGCAACACAGTTGCGACGTACTGACAGCACAAGCGCAGTAATCCAATCTCTCTCAAAACACTGAGCAAGAAAGACAAATGTTTCGGTGATACATACAGGCATGCTCAGTACCATTACATGATTCTCTACCAAATTGAAACTCACTGCACGATAGAATTTTTCCATGGTGACATCACCATGAGTATAAAAAGTCAGCGCACGATGGGGCGCTTGCATCATAGCCTTTGGCAATTTTTTGTCCACACAACAAGGCGGAATAAAAAGTAAAGTGTCGTCCATTGTCTTGTTATAATTAAGTTTTAAAAAAAATCAATCTTCCAATATCATCGGCATCACAAGTGTCAATATCTGTGGTGACGGTTCATCAGCCGTCACAACACCTGCACGTGTCGGGTCAGAAAGAGCCATACGAATAATATCACCGTCAATCGCATTTATGACATCAATCAGAGATGATGCCTTGAACCCAATGCGGAAGTTATCCATACAATTAGAGGCGTTTATTATAACCTCGTCGTCGGCAGACAGTCCGAAGTCTATATCCTGTGCAAAGACCTTCAAGAACAAACCGTCTTTCTTCAGTTCAATCATATTAGAACTTTCACTGCTAAACATCGCAACTCGTCTAAGCACCGCATTCATTTCTTTCTTGTCAAAGATTATGAAATAAGGATTGTCACGAGGAATAACGGAATTATAGTTCGGATAACGACCCTCTATTGCTTTACACATAAACTCGGTATCACCCGACGATATGCGAATAATATGTCCGTCACTCTCAACCTCTATCTGGTCGAAATTCGCAAACACCGACAAAGGACGGAAATACTGAATATGGATCAACATCTTTGCCGGGTTACCGCTACGATAGAAGTCTGCACCTCCTTTTGCAGGATTGTTTGACAATGTTCTCTTAAAGAGAGAATGTCCGCTTGTCGCCACGAATACCACTTCAGCCAAATCGTCCGCAACATCAATACACAGCCCGTTCAGTACCGGACGAATTTCGTCAGCGACAATAAAACTACGGGCTTTTTCTATCACTTCACGGAAAACCCCGCCAGGAAGAGAAATATGCAGACTTTCCTCCGACGGCTTCCTCATCTGCGGAAATTCCTCACCGTCAGAATATACCAAAGAAACCTTACCGCTCTTTATCTTGTCACCAATTGTTGTGCAATACTCCAAAGACAATGTTCTTTTATCAACAAAGTCAAAAGTCACAGAACAATCTGGCAAAGTGGCGAGAAACTGTGTAATGGTTTTGACCGGTAAAACCACCGGTTTATCAAATTTTCCTTCTATCACCGTAAGAGGAGCCGGAATTATAAGTTGGGAATCAGAAGTTGAAGAAGTGAAGAAGAACTTGCCCCCTTCATTCTGTGTCAGTAATACATTGTCAAGAATGGCAATGGTGTTTTTTCCCGCCAGACACTTTGATGACTTGCCTAAAGCGAGATTCAGTTCACGAGAAGACTGTGCTTGAAGTTTCATTGTTTTTGTTTTATGGGTTATTATTTCGTCAGATTAAAACGGAAGTTCATCCTCCGGTAGTGTATCATAACTATTGCTTTCCGCCGTTCCTTCAGCCGGTGCGACATAAGCCGTAGCTCCTCCCGCCTGCATAAAATTCTGCTGCGGATATGGCGAAGGCTGCTGTGTCGCCTGTGGTTGATAGAGCATAGCAAGGCGCTTGTTCATGCGCTGACGGATTGCCTTGAAGAGGTGGGTGTTCTCGTCGGTAGGGTCCTGGTTGACAATATCCGCGTCGCGCTCTTTGTTGGCTTCCTTCACTTGCTCTACGAGCTTCGGGTACTTCTTCGCTATCGCCTTGATGTATTCTACGGAGAACGACATTTGCATTTCGTGCGTCGGTACGGCCAAGTTGCTATCTCCACGCTCCTGTGCCGAACGGCGTACAGCGTTTTTGTACTGTTCGTTGAGAGGCCAGATGTTTATGCGCATCTTAGCCAACGTGCGATCGGGTTTCTGCGGATGCTGTTCCACTTTGATTTCATTCAGGTCTGCCGGAATGCAGACGTACACTCTCTCAGGGTTGTTCTTGTCGATACCCTTGAACGCCTTCGCTCCGTTTAACGAGAGCAGGTCGATGTTGCCGTTGTAACTTGCCATTTTTTTTGTTTTTAATTATTAGTGATTAATGATTAACTATTGGTAATTATTGATTAATTGTTGGTGATTATTGATTAAAACAATCTTGCTCTGCTGTCGTCCATATCATCCATCGTGCGCACCTTGTGCCATTTCTTGATTCTGTTTTTCGGTGCATATACCGTTGACAGACTGAGATACTTATCGCAAACAAAATGCAGCGGACTGATATTGCCGCCGAACAGCGGAGAGCTCTGCTCTCTACAACTGCAATTTATCTGGTCGAAGGAAATGCAGTTTTCGCACGTAGGGGGGGGTGAATATTCGCATAATACTTTATATGAAATTAACAACAAAAGGCGGTCGTGGAAACCTCTCTACCATCTCAATTTGTTCTATATCGTCATGAGAATAACTCTCAACGCAATATTCATCAAAAAATCTGGTCGGTATCTCTCCTATCGGATAATCCGCAACTGTCTTTCCTTCTGCATCAATTTTGCCATAATCGGTATAACGACCTTTACAAGGCGTAAACTTCTTTATGTCTTTAGGTGTAAAAACAAGCAGAATCTCAGTATTAACGATACCTCTCAATCGGCGCAAGTCCTTTTTTGCCTGTTGCTCATCGCCGATTCCAAAGCAAAATCCCCTGGCTGAGCTTGCTGAACCACGGAGTTTGCCATGGTCTGTGGTATTCTTCAGCGTATTGCCGTGAAAAAGCTCATCCAATTCATTGAGCGACATGTAACGATATAATTTCATACGCATATCTGTTGATGGTTAGTTATGCAATCCTACTCCTCTACTGCCAGGTGGAGCTTCTCGTCCTCGATGTACTCATTGCAGTATTCTGCCGGAACATAGGTGTGGGCGAAGAACTGTGACGCTCCTACCACACGCAAGGTTTCACGCTCATTGAGTACTGTATGGAACTTTTTCTTTATGAATCCAAAGACGATGTTCTTTGCCGTTACCACATCGTAAGCCCACACAACAAAAATGTCGCCTTTGTGGATTCCCGACGGGTGCTTGTCGGTAGGTTCGTAATAGTCGGTGTCAATAAAGGTAGCCTTCACCTTAAACGGCTCCTTCTTAGGCGCATCGGAATCTTCAGCAAGAGCTTTTTCCTCTTTTTCAATATCCTCGTTCGTTCTTCCTATAAAACGGATGTTATTCAATACTTCAACCTTGGTAATATAGAAGTAATTCGTTAAATCACTATCGTTAAACACCTGCTCGAACGCTCCTTCGGCATAATCTGCGGCAAGATCTACGGCGCGACGCAAAGAATTGGAGCGAACAATCAGTACAGCGTTACGTCCATTGGTGCAATGCAGCGTCACCTTAACATGGCGAACGAGGTTCCACTCGATAAATTCTTTTGCTCTGAGAAGTCCGTCCGTAACGGTCACTTCCTTTACGCCTGCGGCTTGCAGATCTTTCACGTTCTCCTCGTCGAGTATTTTTCCTCGCTCAAAGATAACCTCACTACGCTCAATATCTACCTTCTCTTTGGTGTCATCGTCAATAAAGGTCTCCATCCAGGTGTTGCATGCTCTCTCCACAAGGGTTTTACCTACAGCCTTTTCTACAGGCAGTGTCTCCACCACGTAATCCTTACGCAAAATAATCTTCTCCATAAATCATTTTCTTTTAATGTTAATATTAGAACGGCATATCCTCCTCCTTTATATCCGGAACACTTGCCGTTGTGTTATTCGTTGCTACTGGGGCTGCCATTCGCCTTCCCTGCTTACGCGACATAAAGTTCTCCCAACGAGTTTGTTCTTCATCAGTAAGGGAAACTATATTACCGTTGTCATCACGATGTGGCAGCGGATCAGGTTGCTCTGCGTAAGCACGAGCAATGCGCTTTAGCTCTTTATAGTCTTTCGGTATCTCATCCTTGCCTGGTCGGTAGAAAAAGAATACATGTTTCGAGGTCTGAAGATAGCGAATACATTTCATTTCCACCGTTTTGTCGTTCTCCCACTCTCGCCCTGAGAAATACTCCTGTGTAACCCAGGCCTGCAGCTTGAAGCACTTGCGCTGCTTGTCGCTCTCGTTCTCGAAGAGGTGTTTGGGGTTGCACGTTATCGACATATTTTCACAATAGTCGTATATCTTCTTCTTGAAGGTAGCACGGCTATACTCCTTGCTCTTACCTTCAGAAGCATCAGCCCACTCGCGCATAAACTCGTTAAACATATCATCCGTACATATCGGCACACCGTAAACCTCATTACGAGAGAAGAAATACTCGAAGTATCGCACGATACTCTCGGTGAGCTTCTGTACCATCTGACGTCGACGCACGTTGCCTTGTGGCGCAATGGCAAAGGTGTGGTAGCGCATCATAAATTGCACCGCAAGGGCGCAAAGATAGATAGTCTGATTGCGGTCAATATCGTCAATTTCCTCTGGCTTGTCACTAAAGTTCTTCATTAATGCAGACGGCAGACGCGCTGCCTTATGCTTCTGTGGATTGGCTCGCGCAAAACGATTGGAGAAACTGACGAGAGGGAAACGTCCTACCGTTGAGTCGTCATCATCCGATAAAGGGTAATTGCATGTGATAACATTTTTCGGCGCATCCTTCAACGGGATAGTCTCTTGGTCTACGCTTTTCATTTCCACCGTCAAACCCGAAGTAACCATATTATAGAAATACTTCATCGGGAAACATTTCTGTTTGTCTTCCCAATGCAGCACCCTATACTTGAATGGCTCTGACAGCACTTTACCTAACACGAACCTTGCGTCTGCAATCTTCTCCATGCGCTTCATATCGACATCAAGCACGTTTACAGCACTGCCCACTACCAACTTCACTATTACAGACTTTCCCGAACCGCCAGTAGCCTGCTTCTCGTCAGGGATGTCGTCCTCAAGGAAATAAGGACATACGGGTATCATACCTGTATTGGAACGATAACATAAACGGCCGATGCCTGAAATCATATTGACGAAATGAGCACCGATTACGGCCTTTTCCAATTCCGTCAATTCTTCTTTATTGCGCTGCGCTTCCTGCTCTCGCTCCCAAAGGACATTTGAGCAACCGCGCACAATGCGCAGAATAGGCCAAAGGTCTTTTTCGCGCTGTCCTTGCCAATCAACATTCCAACGATACGTCAAGGCCCATTCTTCAAGGTCGGCTTTCATTTGTCCTATCTCGATTGTGGTGAACACTGGAGACCCGTCCTCATTCTTCATTGCCTCCTTCTTATTTATCGCTTCCAGCCGGTCGCGGTATTCCTGGCGCTCGGTAATGACGAACGGAGCCTTGAATACTCTCATAGTGAAGTCATACGGTTTCTTGGCGAGCGAGGGGATAAAGAAGTTGATGTCGTCATACGATACCGTGCGGATGCTGTCGGGTGTTATCTTCAGTGCCACATTATTGAAGTAGAAATACTCCGTCTTGGCATCGAACGCATCAGCAAAGTTTATCACCATGCTCTGCAGTCCACCTGCCGACTTCTCCGTGAATGTTTTGTCTATCATATTGGCACAATCGGACATCAGTCGTTGCTCGATGTCGTTGTGTCGCCAGGCCTGCTTTATATATTTCAACAGCAGTGTCTTTGCTGCCTGGATGATACTCTTCGCGTCGATATACTCCACAAAGCACTTGTTCAAGTGGATGTATTGACCCACGAGGTCGGTGCTCTCTGGGTTTATCATGCGGTAATATCCGCGTGCCGTCATAAAGAGCCACAATCGCGTTGGCGACACCTTGCAGGTAGGTGGCTTTGGCTTGCCGCTTCTTGGGTCACGCGGCCATTCTATATCAAACGGCTCTGTGTTGCTCGCTCCATGCAAACTGGAGTAAAGCGGCAGACGGACATCATGGTCGAACTGGAAATTCTCTTCCGCATTCATGGTGTACGTCAGCAGATAGTCGCGCACGCTTCGGGGAGAGCAGCCATATAGCCATTGCCAGCGCCGGCAACAACGGGATCGGAAACCCTCGGGCAGCATTGCATAATACAATGAGCTGAACTTGGTGCATATAGCTCCGCAGTCACGCTGTGAGGCAATGTCGTTTGGGTATAGGATGATGACGTGCTCGGCAAAGCGGTTCATCTTCTGGTATTGCACGGCACTGAAATCAAGATTCTCCCGTTTCCACTCGCCACGCTCTATGTACCAGAAGTTTCTCCGTCCGATGGAGAACGCCACATGATACCAACAGAAGTCTTGAAAATGTTGGTCTTCCGTCTTGTCAAGGCGCAGGGAACGCATTGCATAATACACGCTCAATGCGTCTTCGGGTGTGCGGCAAAACACGATGTTGCGAGCCTTTATCTCGGCAGTGGGGATTTTTTTGTCCACCTTCTTGAATGTTCCTTTGGGGAGGCCTTCCTTTGTCTCGTTCTCCTCCCATACCTCCTTGGTCTCTGTGTATTTCTCTTCGGGGTCGTATTTGGCGATGGCAGCATGCACGGCTGTATTGTCGCTCTTGCGATTATCCATCGCATGAACAAACACATTGTCGCCCATCAGCCACTTGCTCACCTTCCTCACGCTATGCTCCTCGGCGGTAGAGAACACTATCGGTTCGCTCCCAGCCATTGCCGGACGGAAGAAACATCCGTATGAGTTCTGCGGACCGATCTCCTGTGAGGCGAAGCATACGAACAGCGGATTCCAGGGTGTGCCATGGATAATCTCGCTCACATGCTGCCCGTCGCGTATTACATCGGGCAGCGTCACGCTCAGAAGGGAATAGATACGGAAGTCCTTGTTGAGCATGTCGGGCGTGAACGTACTGCCAAAGCCGAAGCGAGGCAATCCTTTGTCAAGCGTCACCTCACACCCAAGGGCCGCAAGCTCTTGTGGCGAGAAGTCGGTCTTCGGCATGAAGGAGAACGTCCCAATGGTCTGCTGTGCCTGAGTACGGTAGTCCATCTTGGCAAACACCTCTGGGAAGGCACGGCGCACCTCGTCGGTATCGCCATACACGTCCTTCACCAACCTTTGGCAGATCCGCTGAAGACTATAGCCGTGCATCGGAAGATTCATCTTGGCTGCGTACAGCTCGATGGCTCCGTAGCCGGTCTTACCCGTGCGGGTGCATTTCCACTTCACGGCACCATGCTCTGCCATTCGGTTGTCGTCAACGCCCACGCCGTCATACATACCACCACGCTCATCCTTATAGATGATAAAGTGGGGAGTCTGCTGGGCATCGGCATCCACGTTCTGCCCTCTCTTGCAGATAGGACAGAAACATGCGGTCTGACCCTCGATGCGCTGCTCTGTGGCAGGCTTTACGAGAAGGTGCAGGTCAATGTTTGCAAGACGGTTTAATATCGGGTGATAGAACATTCTATATGTTTTTTATATTAGTTCATTTAAAAAACCGATGGCGATGTCCCAGGTAATCAAGAGACAGCGGCTCCGAGGCGTTCAATTCCATACACAACTGGCATCTGGATATGTGGGGCGTTGCCACTCCCACCATCGCCACACGGTTTATAATACAATGCAGGCCGCGAGTCCGACGCTTCTGATACAAGTCACATTCCATTATGGATCTTACGATTACCACCTCGTTGCCTGCCTGTTTTTGTTATAGGTTCAGAAAAGTTTCAGTTCTGTAATGCCTCACCGTACAATTAGCTATCTTTCTTATATAGCTTATTAACAGATGAACAAACTCCTTGAACGAAATACAACTCTCGTTAAGACCGATTATCTCCACAGCCACACGCCAATAACACTTGCCGTTTTTCACCCGGCATGAATGCTCGTTCCTTATTATTATATTCCCTACATTGCCCTGCATCATCGTGAACAACTTCTGACATACATCCCTCACTAAGGCGAATGGAGCGTGGAACAACAGGACGGGTTCGTCATAGTCATCGCCCCGCAATGCCTCAGTATAAGCAATACGATGCCGGAACAGATAAGGCGACGTTCGGGCATTACGCTGAACATTCTGCCTGTTAGGTATATATGGAAGATAAAACAGAGTGGGCATAGGCTTCTTTATTCTTGATAGGTTTTCAGACTACGCAGATATTTCATCATCTGCCATGTCGAATATATACTTTTTTTACAATCATATATAGGGTCATGAGCCAAACCTTGGCCTTCATATCTCTCCACAAGGGAATATGCACGATTCTTGTCGAAGTCAGTTCCTGCCTTTTCACATATAATCCGCGCGCTCTCCAGGAAGAAAGTACGGTGATCGCGAAACTCACTATGACCGACAGGTATCTTGATGCCATACTTATGGCAGATATTGCGCAGAATCGCAATGTCAAAATCAGACCCTTGGCACCATACTGCCACCTTGTTGTTTTCATCTGATTTTTTTTCAAGATCAAACATCCAATCGAAGAAATCCTTTATCACCTTATCTATTGGTGAGCAGGGACTATCCTCACTGTCATTGTCAAGTAAAGCCCTTTTTGCTTCGGGTTTTTGTCGTGACCACCAGTCTGCTGTTTGCTTGTCAAATGTAAAACCGTCCAAAAACATTCCGCGCAAATCCACATGCGCAGAGAAATTCTTATATACGGGTTCATCCCTTCCTTCCCATTCCTCAAATGGGGAATCTTCCGCATACCGGTTCCATACGACTGCTCCTATACTCATGACGGCAGCATTGGGACAAAGCGCACACGTCTCTAAATCAAATGTTATATCAATCATTGTTATCAGATTTTTGGTTCTTAATAAAATGACAAAGCAGAGAGTGTATGCCCTCTTCTTCCCACGCCTTCCAATTATCGGCAGAAAAACGTTTTATTACTGTACTCATACTCATGCCGCGTACTGCCATGAACTCGAAAAGTTTTACGCACAAACCTCTGTTGACTTTTTTCAGAGTCTCATAAAAGTTGCCAGGCGAATCACTCTTCGCAAGAATATAGAAATAACCTTTGTCTCCAGCGTCATCCTTTTCATCTTTATAGTTTAAGAGTAATTCAGACACGGATGGCATAAGTAAGAATTGATGCTTACATTCTTTAATTCCGATTATCTCCCATGAAGAAAAGCCGTTTCGGAAAAAACGGAGATAGAAAGTAGAAATCGTAAAGCCTTTTTTTCCTAAAAAATCAGCTAAACGTTTCTTTTCGTCCACCGAAATTTCATCAACCGACCAAAAGGTTTGGGGAACAGAGATTTTTTCTATGTTTTCCTTTGTCATTTTTCGTAATTTAATTATATTTGTTGCAAAATTAATAATTAAAACATAGACAACAATAATTTAGTTATGTTTATTTCCGTGTTTTATAATATTTAACATCTTTGAGTTATTTATTAAACTTTTAATTATGCGCTACCAATACAATTATTCATTCCTGGAAAAATGGATGAATGAGAATGGAAAGATTTCAGTTAACACTATTTTACAAGCTATCGGTTCTACATCCAACAACAGCTTGCGCCTGTGGGCAAAGGGTAAAAGTCCTATGCCTGTAACAAGTATCATGCGATTCTGCAACACTTTTCAGGTGCCTATCTCAGCTTTTTTCTTCGATAAGGACTCTGAAGACGTAAGCACAGCTCCATTTGTCGTGCCGGAAGCAACAGACCAATTTGAACCGGACGGCGGATATGTGACAACAAGACAACAAGGAAGCAGAGGGCTGTTTGACCCTCTGAATGTGACCTGTATTCCCTCTAAAGTCCCTGGACTTGTCACTCCTGCCTCACAAGAAACAGAGACAACCACGGAATCAGATGACGTGCATGCAACAAAGGCGACAGAGATAGATAATACAAGCATCCAAGCATTACTTGACCTTGAAGCAAAGCATAGTCTACAACGTGATAAGCTCCTTGACATCATCAACAAACAGCAAGAACAGATTTATGCGCTGACCCAACAGATAATCGCCATAAACACGACTCAAAAATACCAGATACAACAACATGGGTATAGAGACATTGCGGCTGAACCGGAAACAAAACTATAGGAAAACGACCTTCTATCCATCGCGGACTGAAGGTCGTTCGGGTTTTCTAAAATACAAAAACCTAATTAAATCTAACTTAAAACTATTTTGAAAAAACTATTTCTTTTCATTTATAGCCGCCATACGACGGCGGTAAAACTCCTTCTCGTCTATCGGAGTAACGGATATGTCTGCTGTCCGATACGGCACATCTATATACCAATATCCCTGATGCAGGAATACCACAGGAGTCTCATTGCCGAATGAGAATGGAAATGGCAGTCCGCTCTTGTCCTTCTGCGGAATGAAATTCAAGATACCTATCAGTTCCGCCTCGCTCACCACCGGCAATGAGTACATCTCTTTTTCCAATTCGGAGCCTTCCTCCGGTAGAAAGAACGTGCGGCCATCCGGTGTGGCTATCTTCTCCCAGCCTTCCTTGATAACGGTATTGTCAAACTCCACAGCACCTACTCCTCCCGCCATTCCTTCGGCAGACTCGTAGTAATGACTTGCGCCGACTTTTTCTGCCCACTGGCGGGCGGTTTCTTCTGCCTCGGCACAACGATTCATAAACTCCTGCAACTTTACTCCGGTCTGCCCTTCGTCAGTTGTCTTATAAAAATAATGCGGTTTCTTCTTCATAACTCTATATTATTCTGTATTGTTGGTTTATATTGAATGTCTGTCTATCTTAGCCTGCAATAGATGACAGGCTCTCCACACTCATCATCTTTAAGTTTAAAGCCTCTCGCTGCCAACTCCTGAAGATATATCGACAATGGATCGCCCAACGGACATACCACGGCCTTGAAATATGTACGAAGCTGATAGTCGGTGAACATATCGCAGTTCTCGCACCAATGGTCCAGCGGCTTGTATTTCTCGCAGAAGGCTTCTATCTTGGCTGGAATCACAAAGTCTTGCAAGGTGACTTCCGGCTGCTCGGTGTTTTCTATTATGTCTTGTTTTTTTCTGCTCATACCTTCTATCGTATTTTGTAAAGCCATGTACAAATTCCAATAACAGCTATCCAGAATAAAAAGAATGTGATTAGCTCAGGAGTTAATGTTGGCTTTATATCATTCGTATTCTTCTCCTTCACCACGTTCGTGCTATCCTTCTTCGCCCAGTGGGTACCGGCGTCCAGCCTGTTGCTCAACACCAGGCTGTCTATCGTGTGCTGCATACGTGACATCATCTCTTCCTGATGCTTCAGTTGTGCCTCGTATGTGGCATTACGCTCGTAGTCGCCCTTGCGGTGTATGGTCCGGTCGGTGGTGGTGGTCTTGTTGCCCTGGGCATCCGTGCTCTCGGTCACTCGCTCCTGGATAGTCTCCTCTCCCCTACCCTTCTCACTCATGGTGCCGGACGCATGGCTCTCGTCCGTGGCAAAATGCACGGTGCTGTCGGTCTTCACGTCCGACTTCCTGACGCTATCCGTAACAACAGCCACCGTGCTGTCCCGTCGCTCCTCGTGGCTACCGGTCGCAGTCTTCCTCGAAACCGCACAGCTCATGAACGTGACTACGGCCATAAGCCATAACATAACATTTCTGATTTTTCCCATATATATATGTTTGTTGGTTTCCACTTGCAAAATTAGAAAAAGTAGCTGACATCAACAGGACATACTAAAAAACCGCCTACCCTGGGAATGAGTAAGCGGTGTAAATGTTTATTGTTTTACAATCTTATATTTAAGGGATATTTTCTTGCCGAATGTCTTAACAGCGCATTTTTGTGCATGGGTCAAAACGGCAACGTCCGCAAAATGCTCTTCTATCATTTCTGCTTGAACCTTGTTCTCCACGCCCAGACATACTACACCATCATCAAACGACAAGTACCTAACCTTGCTCAGGTCGGACGCAAGCTGCTTGTCAATCAAGCGCAAATACATCTGCCATTCTTTTTCACCTGGCTTCATATCCTCGTCTTCGGCAAACGCAAGCGTCTGTTGCTGTGCCTCGGCTTTCGCGCTATGCTGCTTTATCCATTGCTCCATAATATAAAACACGAACTCCTCCATTGTTCCGTTCCACCTGTGTGGCTGCTCCACTGCCTTGGGCACGCCATTATAGGCATACGCTTTGAAATCGTTCCAAAGATCTTCAGGAACATCGGCAACAAACGCCTTGAGCCGTTCTCTGTCGAGCGTAGGATATAATGACGTCAACTTTGCGCATAAACGCTTTTCCGATGAACCGCGATGCAGCTCCAATTCTCGCGCCACACCCAAAGGCGTGCGCTTGATATGAAACTTTATTTTTTCGGGATTGCCTCGTTTTACGCTACCTCTATAAATAGGCTCGTAACCTTTTTTGTCGGAGTCAATGCACGATAGCATTATCTCTATCTTGTTTTCTTCACACAGCCGTTCCATGTCGCCACGCGCAACATCCAACACCTGTTTGCGGAACTGAGAAAACTTCTGATATTTCTCAGTAGTCACAACTTTTGCAGGCTGCATATCATCGCTTTTCTCAACGTCTACTTTAAACATTCCCAAAGCTTCTTTTAACTCGCGATAATCTATAGCTGGGTGCATCTGTCCCTTGCTCGCATACTTCATCAACAGTAGATAAAGACGTGACGTGTAAGCCGAATTACAGAAGTAGGCTATACGTTCAAGATGGTTGAAATATCCATCTGCCATGTCAAACACGGCTTTTGCCACCTCTATATTTATCGTAACCTCAATATATCCGTCACGACGAAACTTGCGCACTTCCTGTCCGTCCTCGTCAATCTTTGTATCACCGTCTCCGGAATAGTTGAAGTCTCCTCCTTCTCGCGACATGAAGTTTTTCGGAATAAATATCTTACTGAAGATAGGCATGTAGTCCTCACCTTTCCTAAGTCCTGTCTCTGGATCGAAACGAGGCAGATGAAACTCAATTTTCTTCATTTGATTTATCACCTTCACCGACTCGTCATAATGACTACTGTCTATACCGAAGTCAGCCAGACGCAAGCGTATCGGTTCCATCTTCAACAAGTCTTCTTTCGTAATGCCTCCATTAGGACGTTCCTTATTTAAATAGCGGTGCTCATTCAAGAACTTGGCAAAATGATCTTGCAGGCGTCCGCTTACCAACAACATGACATCCTGTTGTATGAGGGAATAGCTTTTAGCGTATGATGTATAGTTGACAGGCGTGTTTATCCAGCGCAGTTCGTTCAAGGCTATTTGAAGTTTGCCTTCTTTGTCTTCTTTTTTCGCTTTCTTTGCCATAACCTACGTTTTTATTTACTTAAACCTACTTTTTTATGTACCAAAACCTACGGATTTGTTTACCAACTCCTACTTTTTTGTTTACTTCGTATGCTCTAACTCGTTGATTTTCAACTCCTCAAAATCTCCTTAATATAATATAATATAAACTATTATTTTATTCCTTTTGAAAAACTAAAAAACCATATCTTATAATTATATTATATTAAGAGGTTTTGGACGCATTGATTATCAGTTAGTTATCTACGGCGAGGTAAACAAAAACGTAGGTTTTGGTACATAAATCCGTAGGTTTAAGTAAACAAATCCGTAGGTTTTGGTAAACAAATCCGTAGGTATTCCAAATCAGAAACAGCACACTTTTATAGTGACTTGGTAAAAACATTTAGTAGGATTTTACCTTACTTGTTTCTATCCAAGAACTCTATCACAGCCTGTAGCGCCAAGTCCTTGATGGGTACACCCGTGCGCATTTTCATCAGGGCAATGCGCTCGTAATACTCCATCGGCACGTATATAGTGATGCCGTTCTCGGTCTTCTTGCCCTTCGGCTTACGCATGTTCACAGCAATATCGTTGCTGAATGATGTGGTTGCCGGTTGATCTGCTACATTTGTCGGTGTTTCGGTCTCAGTTGTGGTAGAAGCAGTCGGCTTGTCTGTACTCGGAGCGTCCGAGGAGGGCGCAGCGGCTGCACTCGCTGCCGCTTCCTCACTCTCCTTTTTCTCCCTGTTCTCCTTACGCTGCTGACTGCCGGATTCCAATATGCGCTCGTTCTCCTCGATAGCGTCAGACTCCTCAAGGCTGAAACGTCTCGTCCTCCTCGTCATTTCTCTTGCCATACCCTATAATATTAAAAAGTGAAACTGTTGATTATCTCCTTAGTAAAACGCTCGTAGTCCTGCCCTACCCTGCAATATGGTGCATAAGAAAAAATATCCTCACGCATAGCCTGGGCTTCCACCATCTTCGTGTCGCGACGTGTGTAAGCATCAAACATGTAGTCCTGGTACTTCTCGCCAAGATATTCCTTAAACTGTTTTGTGGCGTTGGTCTGGTCATTACTCATAACCATCAGCAAGCCACGAATGTCAAGCTCCGGATTCAGGTCCTCGCGTGTTTCTTCAATGGCATTAATAATCTCGGCTATACCTTTTGTTGCCAATACTTCGAGCTGAACGGGCAAAACCACGCTTGTGGCTGCAGTCAGGGCATTGTACGTAAGCAACGACATGGCAGGGGGACAGTCTATTAGCACGTAGTCGAATGCTTCCGTAACGGTCATTACGCCCTCGTCTGCCAGTTCCGTACCGCTCAACTCGTTCAGCGGTTTTGCGAGCAACTTATAAAGAGCCTTGCGTGGCATAGCCCTCTGGTTTAGGAATGGTTCGATGGATATAAGTTGTGAAGCTGCCGGAGCGAGGTAGATGCCCTCGCGTACCTGATAGACGGGCAGATTACTCTGCTGCACCAATGCGTCGTAGACGGTAGGCTTGCCGACGTTCTGGGTTTCGCTCCAGCCAAAGAGAAACGATGCACACGCCTGCGGGTCAAGGTCGATGATAAGCACGCGCGGCAAACGCTTGTGTCCGTCGGCATCCTCGCCAAACTTTCCCTTACCAAAAAGGCGCAACCCCGCTGCCAAGCTCTGTACTGTTGTTGTCTTACCTACTCCACCTTTGTGATTTACAAAGGCAAGCACTTCTCTGAGTCTTTCCATATTCTTCAAGTTTTAAAATGTTTATATTATCTATTCCAGTCTTCAGAAACACTATGCTTTCTGTAAGACGCTACAAATTTAAGAATTATAATCCACATACACAAACATTCACGCACATTTATTTGTTGATTTATTGATTTCTTCCTTTATTTATGGCTTGATTTGTTGATTTGTTAGTTCGTTCCTTTATTTCTTTCTTTATTTATTTGTTTATTGATGTATGTGTTTTTATGTGTGGATGTATCTGTGTTTATCCATAAATACACAAATGTGGTTTTGTGTAAATGTGGAAATACACAAAAGCATTGTGCTCATTATCAGTCCCATTCATCATTTACAGTAATATCCACGCCTTCCTTTTCTCTTATACGTTCCGACCGAATGGGCAGGATGCAATACTTAGTCTTCATCCCGGCACGTCACGGTGGAGTGGGGCATGAAGGAATAGTATTCGCCCGTGCCGTATTGTGTGCCTCCTACTACATGAAACAAACGTCATGCCCACGGCAGCAATGGCAGCAAACATCAAGTTAGTTTTCATAATCGTTAGGTTTTAGTTAATAAAATGATTTAGTCATCAGACGAAACGGATGAACCCGATCTTTCTTTAACATCGGATTCAACCGTAAGACGGATTTTAGTTTCATCGAATGAAACAAGTATTACCCTACAAGCGACCTTACCAGGTTTTCACCCTTCTCCGTCAGCTTATACACATCCTCGCCGAACATTCTCTGATACCACGTCTCAAGATACCCTGCTTCTACAAGTTCCTCCAGTTCCGGACACGCTGGCTTTCCGTCTACACGTCGATAACCCGCAAAACCTTTCTTCTGAATGTGCTTCAATGTTGCAATCTGACTCTTTGAAAATTTCTCTGTTTCTGCCATAATTCTATAAAGTTTAAAATATTAATAATGTTATTCTATTCTGTTGTGGAAAATTCCTCACACATTCCGCCAATCATCGGCATTAAGAACACCCGCCCTGTTTTTTCTTCAACCAAGGATAGAGCCGATACCCCTCATAGGGCTGTTGATCTCTAATGATAGCATATTCTTCATCGTGCTGAAACAAATCGCTTGGAATCTTCTCTATCACCTTCCCTTCCAGCTCATAGTCGTGCGTCACCCTACACTCCTTCAGGAGCTCATAAAACGGATCGTCGAAATAATCGGCGAAGATATGCTGCTGGGTGTCGAGGTTCAGGAACTCAAACGAGCAAAAAGGGGCGTCAAAGAAAGCATTAAGTATCTTATACATTGCTCTTACATTAATGAAATTGTTTATTATCATTTATTCCTCTACGTATTCTACGGTTATTTGCTGAACGCACCTCCAAGAAGCGGTAGCAAGAAAACTCCTGCACCAAGCAGTGAGAACAGCAATACACATGCGGCTGCAATCAGCAGGGCTGCCAACGCATAGGTCAGAATTTTCTGGGCGCTGAAAGGAGAACTTTTAGACATCAACACGGTGCCATCGTTGTTTACTCGCAGCGTCGGCTCGCCCACCTGCGGATATTTACGCTTGCGCTTCGGCTTCGACTGGGGTATAGGTTCCGGCTCCTGTCTCTGATTAAAATCCTGCTCTATAACGTGAGGCTCCGGATGATGAACAATTCCCGATTCTTCCTCCACCTTACCATCCACGCACACGATAACATCGCCGTGCAAGCTGACCTCTATCTTACAGCCCGGCACAAGGGCTTTCTGGTTGAAGGTCTTCTCGCTGCCGCAGTTGGCATGAGCAAAACGGTGTCCGTTCATTTCCACCTCGTCAAAGTCGGCAACATACGTCACCTTACCAGTCTTCTCGCCTACCGTGGTATGATGTCCGCGATATATGGTTACGGCCTTGAAAACCGGACGAAATTTAAACGCACAGTTATACTTTGCGTCATGGTCGGTCTGTCCGATGCAGCCGTAATAGTCGTAGTTGTCAAACTTGAATACAAGTCCGTCGGTAGGGTAGGGCAGAGACTCGCGCTCCACCTCGGCAGAGCACACGATGTTCTCGATGTCCTGCTCCAGCTCGGCATCCGTCTTTTCGAGATTGAGAGCCGACACGAACCCCGAAGTCTTAAAGCCGTTACGCTCCAAGGCTTGCATCGCCGACATGTGTCTTGTCACGCCATCCATAATGAGGCGGAAGGGATGAAACTCCAGACGCTTGCACTCGTCCTTTACAGCCACTTTCTTGGACATGATGCCGTTGCTCGTGGAACGGGGTGATTTGCCAGCCTTACTATAACGGGCAAACTCCTCAAGCGAGATGATCACCTCACCTCTCACCTCCACTCGGTCGTACTTGCTCCACGCTTCCACCTGGGCGAGTACACCCTGCACATGCTTTATATGCTTCAGGCAGTCGTTGCCAAACAGCTCCTTGCCATGCCCATAGGTGGCTTCTGCCAACACTCCCTGACGATACACCAGGCTCACGGTCTCGCCGTCAAACTTCCACTCTACAGCCACCTCCGTGCCCTTGCTGCTGATGTTGGCGGCTCTCTGCTGTGCTCTCAGGTATTTCACCACCGATTTTGCATCATGCAGCTTCTTCATCGACAGGCAAGCCGTGCGACGTGCCACGGTGCGCTTGCCGTTGCCGTTCTCGCTGTAGCACTGCTGAGTAGGCGAGTCGAACAAAATCTCGTCCGCGTGCTGCTCTTCGTACTCCTGCAAGGCAAAGTACATAGCGTCGTATTCCTCGTCGCTAATGGTCGGACAGTTCAGCCCAAAATATCTATAGTCGTGCATCTTTACCACGTCTACCAACGCACGATAATCGTCAAAATTTTCAATTCTTTTCATATTCTATAAAGTATCTAAAATGTTATTCTCGTCCTTATTAATCCTCGTCCTCGTCCGGAGTGGAATCCTCGTTGTCGTGCCAAAAATGCGAGTACTGCACCATGTCGATGGCTGTTATCAGATTGTCATCAGGATAACACTCCTCGTCAAGCCCAAAATACATATCTATCTCCTTGCCCGACTTGAAGCCAACCGTCACAATGTCCTCGTTGTCGTCCGATTCCTCATGACGGTGGTAATAGGCCACCTCACGAGCATCAAATGTAATTACATGACCTTCAAGTGCTTCATTGTCTTCTGCTATTCTCGCATGTATAAAAGGATAAACTTTCTTAGTTGCCATAATACTTTGTTTTTTATTGTTATTATTGTTATTCATTTCCCTGCTGCACCGCCATAATGGTGCGCATGGTATCTGTGATATACTGGCCGCCTCCGTGCCGGATGATCCACTCATGCACATCGTCGGCTACGATATACCGCCGTGTCCTGCCCTCCATGGCAGGGCGGCCGGCTCTTGTATTTTCAGTCTTTATAATTTCCATATTTTCTTCTTTTTAGTCCTCGTCTATAATACCGTTGTATGCAGCCTCTTTCTCTTTCAGCTCCTCCGGCAACCATGCAGACCACCAAGTAACATCCAAAGCCCATTGAAACATGTCTGTGTCTTCAGTGCGATAATTCCAGTAAACGTGCAAAATCTTGAACACTTCCCAGGCTTCTGCGTCTGTCAACTCCGACAACACTCCCCTCAGGTTCTCCTCCTCGGCTTTCGTCAGGTCCACGCTCTTCTCAAAATCTGCCCAGTCGCACACCTCGGCGTACAACATAAATGCAGCGTGCCCCGAATCCAATTCCGACAACATAAGGCTGTTTGTAGCTGCTGCCATGGCCAGCCAATATTTTTCTTTGCTTAACTTCCAGATAGCCGAGCGACGCGCTCTCCAGTCGCAGAGAGCCACCTCCGCATGATTCTCAGCTATCCAGTCGCCTATCTCGCGCATGATACGTGCCAACTTCATAGCATCTCCTTCTATCTGGACATCAATATCACGAGGAACCTTGCCTACCTGAGTTTCATTAAACAAACCTTCGCGAAACACGATTTTTACTCCACTCTCATTGTCCTTCGCCGTCCACATCAAGTTTTTGCCCGATGTCAACTCAAATCTTTCTTTTGTCATAATCTTTCTTTTTTACTTTTTTACTTTTTACTTTTCCACCATCCTCAGCTCTGCGCCTAACGCTCCTGCAATCTTGTTGAGTACGTCGAGATTAACGGCATACTTTCCGGCTTCCACACTGCGGACGTTTGCAGGAGTGATGCCCGCAATCTGGGCGAGCTGCTCCTGCTCCCAGCCTTGGGCGGTGCGCATCGCGCGGATGCTCTCGCCCATGGCCTTACGCTTGTCATAAATTATTTGGTCTTTTTCCATATTATCTATAATAAATCAATTAGTTGTCGTTCTGTTCTATCTGCTCAAGTTTCATATACACCAAAGTGTTCTTGTCGTAATATCTTCGAGGCGAAGCCGAGGCAAAGTATGGATTTTTGCTCTCTTTAATGTATGGAGCTGCGTCCACTATTTTCTTCCCGAAACTCGCCAGAGCGTGCGTTTTGCCGATGATATTGATACCAGACTCGTAAGCCTTCCGCACAGCAATGGCGAAACGATGCAAAGATGCTTTGGAGGGTTTATTCTCCTTTGTGGCCGTTGTCAATACTTTCAGGTGATCGGATTCACGGGCCTTTACCCGAAGTTCCAAACTTCCGGACTTCTTATAATTGATGCACACGACATACTCACCAGGTTTTAAGGCTTCAAGGCGCTCTTCTAATAGGTCGTAACTTTGCAGAACCTCAATAGGTTTGACCGTGATATTTTCCTTTGTTCCTGCCAGTGCAGCTCTCGCTGCCTTGGCTTCTTCGAGTGCTTTAGCCCTTGCTTCGATTTCGGCTTTCACTTGTAAGGCTTCGCTTTCTCTCCGTGCGTCGTCCTCAGCTATCTCTTTCTCTACTGCCGACCGAATCTCTTCAATGGTCTTGCCCATATCCCGACAATACGCCCAAAGTCCGCCTCCATATCTCTCGTATCCTTTTATTATTGACTTTTCGTTGACGCATTTGCTGCCATCCATCCGAGTAATATGCAGCTTCCCCGTTTTCTCGTCCCTAAACACAAGCATGTATGTGGACCGCAGATTTTTCGACTTCCAAACTCTAACTTCCATATTATCTGTTTTTTTGTGACTAAACCCAGCCTCCATAAAGAGGTGACTCTATATGACTTCACCGTGATGCGTAGGGCTAAATGATATTTTCTAAGACTCTTCTAAAAACCGCTCCATATCAAGGATGGCATCCTCAAGCGTCCAGTCTTTTTTATCGTATTCTCCATCCTTATCTAAAAATGTGATATAATAATAATCACTATCTTCATTAAACCAGACTTCGTAATCGTCAAAAATTACCTTTATTCTATCTACCTGCTCAAAGTAAACGATTCCAGATTGGTCTCCTGCTACATAGAAATAATCACCATTGACATCCTTTTTTATATCGAACCAGTGATTTTTACTTTCATCGTTGAGCCAAGAAGCAACGGTATCTTCTGTATCATAGCCATTACCCCAATTATCGTCCAAATAATCTCGAACCACCTGCGTCAAAGATTCTTCTGGAAACGACACAGTACCAAGACTCTCGAAAGTAGGTACACCATCAACTGCGCAACATAAGCCACTATCTCCAATTTCAAAATATCTAATATCCAACTCCAACATATCTAATGACTTCACCGTGATGGCGAGGGCTGATTTTTTTTCTTAATCTATATTACTACCAGAAAGACCGAACCACTCTGGATAATTCTCTTCTATAGAAGTTCCTTCACCTCCATTATGTAATATATCAATTGCTGTATCGCAGTAAATATCCCAGCCTTTTTCGCGAAGGTAGATTTTTACGTGCTTTTTAGAAGTTGCTGTAATGTGCATATATGCACGGCTTGCGTGGTTATATACCGAATAAGTTTTAATCTGTGCCATATCTATTAACTTTACCGTATTATTGAGGGCTGAAAATGTGATTAATGATGATTATTCTTCCTCGTCTTCGTCCTCTTCCTCGCTGAACCACTCGTATGTCTCCATCTTACTGATGATGTCGTCGATAGACTCTGAGATGAAGTCCTTGTCTGCCAGCAGCTCGCGCACGTCGTCCTCCTCGTCCTTAGTATATACCGAGAAGTCGTCGCGCATCAAGCTCACGCAGCCCTCCTGGGTGAACACCTCCATGTTGGAAGGATATACCTTGATATTGGTTGCCAACAGCTTGCCGAACTCACTGCAAACATAGGCAAGCACGTCTTTATCTACGTATGCGCCGCGTTCCGCGGTGTCGAAGATCATCTGGTACTCGTCATCGTCACACTCCGACAGCTTGCGAACGATGTCTGTATCGAACTCGCCATCCCAATCCAGGATGCCCGTCTCGCTCTCTATCTTGTCGCGTCCGGACAGGATGACATTTCCGCCGCCATCCACCAGCTGCCACTTGCTATCAGGCAGAGACTGGCCGTTATCGTCCTCACCGATAACAATAGACTCGCCGAAGCAATCCGACAAGTCATTAACTTTACCTACGTAAGTCTTGTGGCCTGCGTTGTGGAATTGTCCGCCACGTCCGATATGGAAACGTACCTTTATGTCCTGAGCTTCTTCTAAGATTGTAGTCTTCATAATTTTTCTGCCGCTTATAGGTTGCCGCCCTGTTGAAATTAAAAATAATGTTTTTTCTTTATCTGTTGCAAAGGTAGTGATAATTCTTGAAACCACCAAATAAAAAGCCGTTTTATTTCAAATAAAATGCACTTTTATTTTACATCATCGAATGAATCGAATGAAACTAATTTTTCTTTCATATTTGTATCATTAGATGACAACCTCGTCGCCCATCCAGGAGCTCGAACCTGGTGCCACGCCTTCCGTGGTGGGCGTTGCGCTGCTCGCTATCCTCACGGACCGCCCGCAGCAAAAAAATACTCTGATTATGATTATGCAAGATCCCGCCGATGGAGTCGAACCGTCGCAAAGGCCGTGCCGGACGCGGGATAGGGTAGGGATTAGAACGTCTGACGGAGGCAAGAGAACAGTGCGTCAAGTCCTAAGTTGTACTCTATGCGTTCCTTGTTGCCGAACTCGTCGGGAGTTGGAGGCGTAAGTGTGACGTACTCGATGATGCGTGTCATTGCCTCACGAAGGCTTGCTTTGTCCATATCTATAATTATAACTGTCTTTTCCATATTTTTTGTTGTTATTTGTTTGCAAATGCTCCTCCCAACAAAGGGAGGAAGAAAACGGCTGCACCTAACAAGGAGAACAGCACTACACACGCGGCGACTATCGCCAATGCTGCGAGGATATAGGTTAATGCCTTATTCATTCGCCGTCTTATTTTAGAAAATGATTGCCGTCCAGCTTAGCAACTGTCTCCAGATACACCAGCTGCGAGGTGCAATAACAGAATTTTTGGTATTCCGCAATCCAGTTGTTATATTCTTTTTTTACACGGTCGCTATGATTAGAGAGGTCAAATAGTCTCTTCCAACGCAAATACACCTCGTCCGCGTAGTTGCTCAACGGCTTGACGCTGGTCTCCAAGTCGCACGGCTTAGAATAAGCCGGAGCCTTGGGCTGCATCAGCTCACCACTTGCCACCTTGTGAAATACCTGGCGGTAGACCTCGAACACTGCGCGAACCTTGCGGGCGATGAAGAACTCAAGGCAGGGGACGGAGAGCATGTAAGTTACTTGATTGTTGCCACCCCAAGAATTTACTTGCTTGCCATTGTTTCCATCTTGCTCCCCATTTTGGGGAAGCAAGATATAATCAATACCTTCAAAAAAATATTCTCCTTCTTTCAATGCTCTGACCGCCTTATCCTTCCTTGAATACACCAACGGCCAAACTTCATCCAGATTAACCGGAAATTCCTTGCTGTCTTTCGACAATTTTAATACATCCTCAAAGTACGCCTTAATCTCTTGGGCGGTACTCTGTTTTGTGAGTTGTAGAATCATATTGTTTAAATTTTTAAATAATGAAAATCCGCTGATTTTATACGCACGCTATAAATAGGGTGTTTTACCACTTGATAGAGATTACCATTGCTACGAACATTACCACCACGCCGAAGCCGAGGTATTGCCAACCCGTCATAATCACGGGGTCTTCCTGGTCGGTGAAGTTGTGGCGACTGTTGAGCCACTGGCATACGCCCAGGGCTGCACGCTGTGCAAGGCTAAAAGCCTGGGCGATAATCTGCAAGACATACACAAGGCAGAGGGCTGCGCATCTGCCCAAGGATCTTGCCACGTCCGCTGCGCTCACATGGGGCGCGGTCGGTGTTGTTGTTGCTGTTGCTTTCATAATCCTTAAATTTTTATAGGGTTTATAAATAAAATAACTATATAGTCGCCCGCAGGGGAGTCGAACCCCTTGCGCTACGCCATCCGTGCGGGCGTTGTGGCTGGGCTATCCTCACAGACCGCCAACAGCCGAAACAAATAAATACGATTCTATAAAGTATTAAGATGTTATGTGTGTTCTGAGTATTTTACTTCTCCACCTTGCCAGGCGTGAATCGGTCGCAATACCTTTTTACGTCCTCGTCGTCCACGTCAGCCAGGCGGCAGGGCTTGAAGTCTTTCGCTTGCTCCACCGTCAGCAATACGCCGGGCAGTCCATAACGTGAGGCATCCACGGCAATCTCTGCCATTTCTCCGGCGTCGGTATAACCTAATTCGGCACCCTCTGCCATCCCACAAACGAGCGTGAAGAACGTGAAGCGGTCGCCCTCGGCGTTGCCTTCCAGAATGTACCAACGTATCGAGCCAATGCGCAACAATGCCACCGCCATAAGGTCGGGCAGATGCTTTTGCTCCTGAGCATATAGGGGATAACTTGCCAGCGCTTCCAACAGTTGGGGAGTTAAAAGGCGGTTTTCTTGATTTTCCATTTTTTTCGTGATATTTTATCTATGCTATAATAAAGGGTTTATCTCTTGTGGAGTAGGGCGGCGGCTCATGGCGTGCCGCCCTGCCTCCTTTGTGGCTGTTATGCTGCCTTGCTGTCGGTCTTGGGGTCGTAGCCGTACAGCGTGCGGAACTCTTCAGGCGTGAGCAACAGAGCCGCGCGGCGTTCCGCCTCTTGGCTTATCCGTTGGCGGTCGCTCACTTCGTCGGGTGTAAGGTGTCCGCGCTGCTGTGCGGCTTCTATTGCCTTTGCTCTCTGGATGAGAGGACGCACACGCAGACCGACAGCGGCGAGCACATACAGCCGGGCAAGTAGTGCGGCGGTGTGGTCGTTGGCGGCTGTCAGCCGTGCCACGTCCTCGGCGGCTGCTCTCAGCATGCCGAGCGGGTCGGGCTTGCCCTCGCCCCTTTCGGGGCGTTCCTGGGCTTGGGCTTCGGCTTCGGGCTGGGGCTCGTTGTCCGCTGCGTCGGCGGTTGTATTGTCGGTGTGGCTGTCGGCTTTGGCTTCTGCCTCAATGGTTGCCAGACGCTCGGACATGGTGCGCAGCTGTTCCGACATTGCCGCCACCTGTGCCGACATCTTGGCAATGTCGGCGCGTAGCTGCTCCGCCTCGGCGTGCTTGGTTGCCGTTTCTTTTGCTCTCTGTGCCTCTTGCTGTGTTGCTGTGGCTATCTGCTCAAATGTGCGGATAACGTCAGCGAGAAGGGCGGCAAAACGTGTCACGCGCTCCACCTCCTCGGCGGCCGGCTGCTCGGGCTGCTCGCTCTCGGTGGTGTGTGTGTGCTGCTCCTGTTCTTCGGCTTCCGGTTCTGCCATGCCGAACCACTTGCGCAGACGTGCCACGGCTTCGGGGTCAGTGGCCTGCCACTGCTTCGCCTCCCTGTTCCATCGTGCGCCGTGCGCCTTGATCTGCTTGCGGTTGCGCAGGGTGTCGTAATATCCACCGACTACAGCCACGCCGCCGGGTATCTCCACCAGCTCCAGACCCTCGGCAGGTACCGCGGTGCTGTCGGTGTCGGCTGTCTCTGCCTTTGCCTTGCGTGCGGTCTTGCCCTTACGCTGTTCTGCTTCCCATGCCTTGCGCTGCTTTTCCACGCTCTCGGCATCCTTGCGCAGTTCTGCCAAGACCTCGGCAGACACTGCCACGAACTGCACGCCCTTATATATGCCCGTTATCTGGACGATGAAGCCAACGGCGGCGAATTTTGCCGCGCGCTTCTCCTGTGTCTTGCGTCCTCCGGCGTCAACGGTGGACATACGGGGAATCTGGTCGTAACTTTCCCAAGCCTTCACCAGGTCAACGCGCACACCCTTTGCAAGGAGTTCGGCGGCTTCTGCCGGTGTTATCGGCTTGCGCTCGCTCCATTCCTGGCCGTCGTTGGAGGCTGCAAAGAAGTTGCCGCCTAACGCCTTTACCACGGCTTTATATATCGCGTTATGCTTCGGGGTGAACTTGGGGGCGTTGGCTGCCTCCTGGGCTGCCTTGGTCGTTGCGGCGCTGATATGGTAGTAAGTGCGGAAGAAGTCAACGAGGCAGCGCAACGGCGTTGCGCCTCCGTAGTAGTTATTACTTTCAAAGTGTTCGCACTCTCTTTGCTGCTCCATGTGTTTACAGTCGTAAGCAATAGCGGCGGCGCGCTCCTCCTCGCTCAAGTCGGCGTACTTGCGGCCCTTGTAGTCGTAATAGAAGCCGAAGAAGCGGCCAAGCGTTACGCAGTCGTCGGCGGTCATGTCGGCGGTGCCGCTCTGTGCGTCAACGTCTGCAAACTGGGGCAGTATCTCGCGGATCTTGCCTAATACTTCAGCCTTGCCAAACTCTGAGAAGTCGCGCACGAACTCGAAGCGCTGCGCCTCAATCTCGCCGAACGCCTCGCGCCATGCCTTGTTATATGTTATTTCTACGTCGTCGCCGTAATCGGCGTAAGGGTCGCAGACGTGTTCAGTACTGACGAAATGGCGAAACTCTGCCACCTTCTCCACGTCCTCCACTGTCGGGCCGTCGGTCCATGTTATTTGTGCTTTCTCGCTCCAAGCTTTGCTCGTGAGATTTACAGACACTTTCACACCGGGGAAATACTTTGCAAATACGGCCTTTATGTTGCGCTTTACTGCTGCGCTGTATGCTGCCGAAGGCTTGCTATATCTTTTCTTTTCTGGCACACGTTCCAGGATAGCGGACCACTTGGCAATAACGGGGCGCATTGCCTCGGCTGCCTTGCGTGCTGCCTCCTCTTCCTCTGCCTTGCGCTTTGCCTCTGCCTGGGCGTATTCCTCAGCCTGTCGGCGTGCCTCGGCTTCTGCCTGGGCGCGCTCCTTGGCTTGCTCAAAGTTGCGCATTATGTTGCTATACTCTGCCATCATGGCTTTAAACTCCTCGGCGTTGCCTGTCGGGCGGTCGGGGTGCAACTTGATGGAAAGGGCGCGAAACTGCTTTTTAAGTTCTTCGGGGGTTGTAATGTTCTTAAAATATTTCATAATCAAAAGTATTTATTTGTTATTTGTTTTCGCTTGCAAAGATATAGAAAATACTTAGTATAACAAAATAAAACAATAGAAAATACTATACATTTAGTACTTATTAACTAAGTATATACTATATACTTTTAATTTTTTATATACATTTGCAATACCAAATACTAATATTATATATTATGAATAGGATAAAGCAAATACTTAAAGAACGCAATATTACACAAAAGGAGTTCGCCGCCCTGCTTGGTATCTCTCCAGTCGGTTTATATCAGCAGATAAAAACGCCATCTTACCCCACGTTAGAGAAGTGGGCGGCCGTGCTTAATATTCCGATGTGGCAACTTTTCGCAAGCCCTGAAGAGGTTGCAGCCAACACGCAGCAGGAGGGGCAAGGCGTGCGCCTTGTGTGTCCTCATTGCGGAAAGCCTTTGCACATTGATTTGAGCAAGGGCTCAGAGTAGCGCCCGAACTTGCGCAAACATTTTACTACCAGCTGGCACTCTCCTTTTGTCTGTGCTGCACAGATAACCCCTTTATCGTCTATTGCTTGCCAGTTCCAGGGGGCGGGGCGTTTGATGAAGACAACCGCCCCCGAAATCGTTGTAAGTTCGTTAAAATCCATATCGTTACATATATTATTCGTTAATAATGTTATATGCTTCTTCTAACGTTGTAGCGGCTGTTATACCGTACTTTTTCAAGGGGCGAAGCTGTTTTGTATTAAAATACAAACCCATGCAACCGCGCCAGCCGTTAAACTCTCCGAAATCTTTTATTTTCTCTTTCATAATCTTTAGTATTTATTTGTTTGTTATTTGTTTCCGAGTGCAAAGATAAAACAAATATTTGATATCGCAAAAGATAAAGCAAATAAATATTTGCCTTAAAGGTATTTTAACACAAATATATGTTTGATATATATATATAATGTGTACCTTTGCAGAAAATAAAAGAATATGAATGTATACATTAAAGAGATGTTAGCCGCTAAGGGGCTAACACAAAAAGATATTGCCGCTCGTATGGACGTAACACCACAAAATATTAGTGCCACCATCTCGCGCCCATCCTTCCCCACTCTGGAGCGCATCGCCGCCGCCTTGGATGTCGAGCCGTGGCAGCTCCTCGCCCCTCCTGCTGTTGTGGAGGAACTGAAGCAAGCAAGGGCGCGGCGCTCAAGCGGTGGCGGTGGTGGCTTGGTGGGTGTCGTGCGTGTCGGCTGTGAGATCTACACAGCCGACACCGTGCAACAGCTCCGCGCCATCGTCGAGAGGCTGGAGCGGGAAGAAGCAACAAAGAAATAAGAGCAAAAAAAATCCCGACAGGGTGCAAACCTTGTCGGGAAAACTTCGGCTAATTTCCTAAGCTGTCAAACAAATAAAACTAACCTAAAGTATAACGGCCGCCGCCAACTCACGGGCGAAACGATGTAAAGCGTTTATTATTTTCTCTTTCTGTGCCTGTCGCGGTTTCTTGCGTCCGTGCATGTATGCCCAAAGTTGTTTTTGATTGATGCCCGTTATACGCTCCATGCCTGCAAGAGAAATAAAGCTACCATAATAATATAAAAAACTTTCGGTATCATACCGCCATGTAATTGTATATTCGCCAGCCTTCAGAGGTTCGGGCCACTCCTCGCGCGGCATGTTCTTTTTTATTAACTCGATGGCTTGCACGGTGTCGGCCTTGCATGCTTCCACGGTGTCACCAGCCGCCCAAATACCGGGGCAATTCTCAGAGCATGCGCCGAAACTGTCGGCACTTGCAGAAATAAGCATTATAATTTCGTTTGCCATGTCTTTATATATTATATTCCTTTTTGTTAAAGGAAAGGGGCGCGCCCCTCTCCTCGTTGCCTGTTAAATACTCATCGCTTTTGCGATGCTTCGCCGTAATGGCTCGGGCATCTCCTTTGCCCCATGGAATGGGACAGGGGGCGAGAGCTTGCCTCTCTGCGTGTAAAAGTAGTGCGAGCCTTCGGCGTGGTCGAACTTCCAGCCCTTAGCCTTAATTCTTCGATGAAATTCCGTGTACTTCATTGTTATATATATTTTATTTGTTTGACATTGCAAAGGTAGTAATTTTTCTACCTTTTGCCAAATGTTTTTGCAATTATTTTTGCTTTTATCATTATTTTTTCTTTTTACCTTGATTATATAGGCGCACGGCTGCACCTCTGCGCCACCGTTCAGGCATCCACAGCAGCCACCCGACGAGCAACAGCACACCGACCGCCACGCCCCCGACCGCTTCAGGGCAAGCGATGGGGCGCACCCTCGCCCCGTCTGGGGTGTGCGTCCGCATATACGCAGCCGATCACCCAGATGGGTACACGCA
>ERZ1034925.202-NODE-202-length-31708-cov-7.877389_pt1 | contig 31708 bp, 26 predicted proteins | sample MGYA00520687_ERZ1034925 | MGnify/ENA primary metagenome ERZ1034925 (study PRJEB33766, sample SAMN09781758) | gut metagenome | biome: gut microbiome | host: Homo sapiens | place: Madagascar | study: EMG produced TPA metagenomics assembly of the PRJNA485056 data set... | reverse complement strand
ATAGAAGGGTTACAAAAATGATTACACTTGCATTTGATACGTGCTTAGATAAAATGTATGCGGTAATAAAAAAAGATGGAAAAATTTTATCATCTCGCGTTGTCGAAAATCGTGACAACAAGTACCATTCGGCATTTTTAATTTCTACTTTGCAAGAAATTATGTCAGAAAACGGTATTGTGCCAAAAGATATTGATCTGATTGCGACAAATATCGGCCCCGGGAGCTTTACCGGAATTCGTGCTTGCGTAACTGTTGCAAGAGTTATGGCACAACAGCTTGATTGCCGAGCAGTCGGTGTTTCTTCACTTGAAATTTTATCAAAAATTGCAGATGGCAATCCGCTTGTGGCGCTTGATGCAAGAAAAGACAGTGCATATCTCTATTATGATGGCGAGATTAAGGGTGCTGTCAAATTAGATGATGTGAAAAACGTAATTGCAACAGGTAAATATAATGTTATAACAGATGACAAATTGCAGCCGATTTTGGGCGGAAAGTCTTATCAGCAAGGTAAATATTCGCTTGGAGAAATCTTGGCAGAACTTGCTGAAAACACCTCTGCAGAAGGGAATTGGCGTAAACTTAAACCGCTATATATCCAACCACCTCCTGGAGTGTAATCTAAAAAAAAAGATTGCTTAAATTTATTGAAATGTGGGAATAATATACTTGGACAGTATTTCATAGGTCGCTTGTATGGAGAAGAAAATTAAAAAGCCTGAAAATTCATCGTTCAAGGTTGAAGAAATTCCACTTACCCGAAAAGAGTTGAAAGATTTGTTAAACTTTCATATTCCTTGTCTTTGTTGTGGAATGGATATGTTGCACCCGGATCTGTACATGCACCTGATGGAAAAGAAAGAACTCGGCGGGAGCGCATCTTCTGCAATAAAAATTCTTGAGCCGTATGAAAAAGTTATGCACCCTGTTGAACGTCAGGTTTTTAATATGTTCAAAAGCATGGCAGGGAAATATCCTGATAAGAATTTTAAAGAGCTTTTGATGATGAAAAAAGAAATTCATGAACTTGCGTTAGTTAAAATTCAAAGCGGAATTTTTAATAAAATAAGCTTTTACAGGCGAATTCTTCCGACAAAAATTGCAAGAAGGCTTAGAAAATTGATTATTAATACTAACGATATTATTTTTACGCCGGAACCGCACAAGCCGTTTTCTCGTCGGATTTTCATACATAAACTGAAAAATATCGTGAAAACGATAGGAAATACGCGAATAGAAAACGAGATTTTAGAAATTGCAAGAAGGTTGCCAAGATCTAGTGATGAAGTTTGCGCTTTTGTTGTAAAAAACGCAAGAAAACGTCCTGAAATTATTGCTTTGAACCTTATTCACCCATCAGTCGGAACTTTTGAACATATTTTGCCTAAATGTATGAACGGTAAAAATAATTCTTTGAATTTTGCGCTGGAATGTTCGTATTGCAACAATTCTCGACATCATTATCCGATAGCAGAGCAGATTGAGGAAAATCCTTATATGCCTCAAAATGCGCAAATTCAGATGGATAAATTGATTTCTTTGTATAAAAAAGGGCTTTGTAAAAAAGAGTATATTTTGAATTTGCAAAAAGTTTTGAAAGAAATGTCTGATGAAATTATTTGTTTGGACGTAACTGGCTTGAAATTTGGTTGAAATATGCTAAAATGGACATGTATATTAAAAAGCAAGGAAGAATTATGCAAGAAGATTTAAGAAGAGCTCTCGGGGGGGGGGCTTGCAAAGACAAATCAAATTAAACCGTAACACTTTGTTTACAAAATAGCAAAAATTTTTAATCAGGTGTATTGTCATACTATGAAGATTTTACCGGTATCTTTTAATCTGAATAGTTACAATCTTGGGAAAAGAAATTCCAGTACGCAAGTTGTGGAAAAATTGCCGATTGCGCAGGATGCTTTTGTGCCAAACAAAGCTAGTGGCGTAGCATTTGAAGGTCACATATATAAACGACTTATATCTAAGCAAGGAGAGTTGAAAGCATTAGCTCAAGGAGGTTTTTTACGGTGTATTTGGTGTGGCAAGCCGATGTTACATCAAAACGAGATGGAGTATTTGGTTGATAAAGGACGTAGATTATCTAAAAATAGTGGTGATTTTACGCACTTTTTGATGAAGATAAAAGATTATTTGCCACTTGAGTATGTAAAGCTTGTTAAGTACATGTCCGGCTATAGTGCAGCAAGTCCGGATATACCATTTGACGCACTGAAAATGAAAATACTTCCACAAGCAAATGCGAAATTGTTACATAAACAGTTTTTTGTGTTTCACAAATTGCAAAAGTTGAGAAAAAATTTGCCAGTAGAACTTCATAAGGATTTTGATATTCTAATTCAAAACAGCAAAAATAGAATTTTAGAAATTCCTTATGAAAGTGATTATAGTGCAAAAGAATTTTGTTACAAATTGAGCGTGTTGACTAAATCTGTTTCTTCGCCAGTTCGCAAGAAGAAAATGGTTCGGTTTGCGAATATACTTACACACCCTACATTTAAAGAGCCTGATAGTACTTTTTCTAAAAAATTCAGTAGTGGTTTGTATCGACAATTGAATTTAGACCCACAAAAACCAGAAAATTTTATCAGTTCAAATGATCGTGATTGGAAACAAAAAGTTGAATTATTGGTTATTCGTGAGCTCAGAAAATTAGCGGAAAAAGAAGAGCATGCCGGTATAATTAATCTTTGCGAAACAACAAAAGATAAAATAAATGGTGTTCCGACGCTTGTTCAATTTAGTAACAAAGCGTTTAAGTATAAATTGGCTGAAATTATTGAGAACTTGCCAGATCAAAAATTAAAGAAAAATTTTGAAACTATAGCAGATGAATTACCGAATTCTCTAGATAATATGTATGCATTTATTGTGAAAAATAAAAATGCAAATGTTGTAGATTTTTTGCGAAAAATGTTAAAACAGTCGCAAGTAACACTTGAACATATTGTTCCAATTTTAAGAAACACTTCTGCGGAAGAATTAAGGCTGCAAAATCTCTCTTTAAAGAATAGTGAAAAAATTAAAAGAGGCGTGAATAACTTAGGGAATTGGTCATTGGCTCATGCCTATTGTAATTGTATGCATGGACATGAAAATATTCGGGGTGATAATTTCCCATTCAGTAGAGCTGCCGGAGTTGATTATTTTAGAACTTTGATACAGGTCGCAAACGATGGCGAAATTTCTGGTTCGTCAGTTATTCAGATGGCGAAGAATTATTTTCAAGAAACAGGGATTAAAATTAACCTAAAAGATTTGAAACCTTCTCCGGAATATTAACAATTGTAAAAAATTTATTGTAATCTCTAAACTTTTGCCTAAAAACTGCCGATAAATTAATCGTAATAAAATGAGGGATTAATAAAAATGGCGGATACAGGTGCTTCTTTTAACAGACCATATAAACCTTTCGGACTAAACGTAAAAGTTCCGGACATTGGCGAGAAAACATTAAAACTTGCCGGCGGTACTTTGGAAAATATTGTGAAAAGTCCGACAGAGCCGTTGTTTAAGTTCTTAGAAGACAATGAAGAAGTTTTTACAGGGGATATTAATTACAAGATTAATAAATTGACTGCAGAAAGCTTTACGATTGGTTCTGCTATGCGTCGTGAAGATGAAAAAATGAATGGACTCCCTTCATCTTTTGATATGCATTTTTAGGAAGGTTTATAAATGAAAAAGTTATTGATAAGATTTTTGTGTGTATTAGTGCTTTTGCTAGCTTTTAGTACAGAAAGTTTTGCTATGGCTTGGAGAAATCCAAACTTAAAAGTCTGCATTGTAGGAAATAATAGAAATAATCCTATGATGAAGCGTGCTTTTCAGGAATGGCAAACACGATCAGGAAATACTGTTCGTTTTACTTTTGTACAAAAAACTAATCAGGCGAATATTACAGTTTATTTTGTGCAAAAAATCAATTATGTAAAACAAAAAGAAGGCAATAAGATTGGTCTGACTTACCAAACTTATAGAGGAAACACGATGCTTTCTGCCAAAATTCAAATAGCAGCTTCAGCGCAGGGTAGTTATAGAACTCTTCGGCAAGATGAAGTTTATACCGCTATGCTGCATGAGATTGGTCATGCAATTGGTTTGGGACATAGTTCAAATCCAAAAAGTGTTATGTATTATGCTGCTGGCGTAAATCAAATAACAAATGACGATATTAAAACACTAAAAAAAGAGTATGGTGTAGCAGTTGAATAAATATACATTTTTTACATTATTGCCCTTCTAGTATGATTGTTCTATGCTATTAGTATGATAAAGCAAGTCAGACTTAAAGATTACATACTTATAGACGAATTAGTAGCGAATTTTGATAGCGGATTGAATGTTATTACCGGTGAAACAGGTGCCGGTAAAAGTATTTTGATTAATGCTATTGATATTGCGTTTGCACCTCGTGTGTCAAAAGATGTTATTAAACATGACAGGGAAAAGGCTGTAATTGAGCTTGTTATCGAAAATACAAAGCATGATTTGTCAGAATTGTTTGAAGAAAATGGTGTTGATAACTTTGGTACTGAAATCGTTTTGTCTAAGGAGATTACGCAAAACGGCGTTCGTTCTCGAGTAAATGGAACGCTTGTAAATCAAGAATTTATCAAACATTTGAAAAATTACTTTTTGGATATCCATTCTCAGCACCAGACTTATGCATTTATGCAACCAAAATCACATATTACGCTTTTGGACAATTATGCAAGAGACTCATATGGCGAAAAGTTAGAGGGTTATAGAGAAAAATTTAAAGAATTTCAGCACTTGAAAACGCAGTTGGAAAATCTGAAAACAGCATCTGGTGCGACAGAAAATCAGATTGAATTTTTGAAATTTCAAATTAACGAAATCGATTCTGCTGCGATAAAAAGTCCGACTGAGGACGATGAGTTGAATTCTGAGTTGGAAGTTTTAGAAAATGCGGAAAAGTTGAAAGAACTTACCGGAACTTCATATTGGGCTATAAATGGCGATGATGGCTCGATTATGGAGGCGCTTGGAAAGATTAAACAAAATGTTTCAAAAGCTGCTTCGCTAGACAAAAATTTGGAAGAAACCGAAAGCAACTTGATTGATGCGATTGAAAGATTAAGAGATGCCGGCTCGGAACTTCGAGAATACAGTCAAAATCTTGACAATGACACAGAACGTTTGAATGAAATTCAAGAACGATTGTATGTCTTGGACAAGCTAAAACGCAAGTATGGTGGCACTCTTGAAAGTGTTATGCAGACTTTTGATAAACTATCAGAAGAGCTTAATGCAATTGAGTTTTCAAACCAAAATATTGAAGAGGTTGAGGCAAAAATTGAGAAAACTCAAAAAGAATTAGAACATACCGCAGCAGAAATAAGTGAAAACAGAAAGAATTTTGCACAGGTTTTGTCTGTTTTAATTCAAGAGAAGTTGGAAAAATTGGAACTTCCAAAAGCTCGATTTGAAATTTCTGTTCAGCCAAAGGAATTAGGTTCAGATGGGGCAGACAATGTTGAATTTTTGATTTCTACAAATGTGTCCGAGGACTTGAAACCACTTGCAAAAACAGCGTCCGGCGGTGAAATTTCCCGAGTAATGCTTGCAATAAAATCAATATTTGCACAAAGTGATGATATTGATACCGTGATTTTTGATGAAATCGATACCGGAATTTCAGGAAAAGCCTCTCAAAGTGTGGCTGATGAGATTGTAGAACTTTCAAAATTCCACCAGATAATTTTGATTACGCACCAACCGATTATTGCATCAAAGGCGAATAAACATTTTTATGTTCGCAAATCTCAAAATGATGAAACCAAGGTTGAGGTCTATGTTTTGACCGGAGAAAATCGAGTTAAGGCTCTTGCCGAACTTGCCGGTGGAGAAATCAACGAACAATCCATCGAATTTGCAAAATCATTGATTGGGTAAAATCAGTCGTTTTAAAGGAGCACCTAGTTGTCTAAATATCTCCACCTAGGAATTTAAACAATTCAGCTTCATTTGGTTCAAGCCCTTCTAAAACTTTTTTAGTTGCAAGTTCTGTGTAGATTTCCCAATTATTCTTTTCATTTATTGCACTATATCGTGATAGCTTTCTAACAGTTGGCATGAATTTATTAGGAATCTTTTTTATGGCAAAAGCTGTCAAAAGTGGGTGCGTTTGATGCATCATTTCATGAATTTCCATATGCATTGGCGAGTTTGTAGAGCCATGTGTTTTAAATCCACAAAATTTTTGCCATTTTTCATAAGACTGTTTAACATCTGGCGACATTCTATTAAATATTTTGTCTATAATCTGTAAAGATCTTTGCCTTATTGAAGTTGGTGGCAAAAGGACTGTACTTATTTCTTCTCCATTTTTAAATAATCTCATTAATTCGCCAGCACCAAGCGTGAATGGCGTAACAATAAATTCATTAGGGATTTTAATACCTTTACTTTTCGCTAATTTTACTGCTTGAAGTAGTCTTTGAGCGAGTTCTAAATCATCTCCCAAACTGGCGTTTTGAACTCCATATTTTTCTTTTAAAATGGTTTCTATTTTTATAACTTCCGCATTAGTTGATTTTTTGCTAAATGTAGTATACATTTCTCGACGGCAAGCAGTTAGAAAATTTCGAAATTTGTAAATATTTTGTTCTTCTTGAAGAGAAATTGAATGCTTATTTTTGAGTTGAGGTTTTTGTTTAGGCAGAATCTTTTTTGCCAAAAATCTTGGAAAGCTAATTATAGATGCAAACAGCTCACCTAAACTTTTTGAATTTTTTATTTGAGATAAAGCATTTTTAGGCACTCCGAATTCACTAAGAATTCTTAATAGCTGTTCTTTTTTTGCTTGATCAGAATTGTTTAATAGCTTTCCAAGATGATCTGTTAAGAGTTCGTCTATAATACAATTTTGCGAATAATTCATCGCTCTACGAGGTATATTTCTTCCGGTTATAATTTCTTTTTTAGTTAAATTAGTTGTAATATTACTAATATTTGCCACTACAAATCTCCTACTAATATATATAACAAAATTCTTAAATTAGAATTGCGTGAATATTAAGTTTTATGAATAAATACTATCGGAGAAAAGTAGGTCAACATTACTATGCCGACAATTTATTACAAATTTTTTGAATTAAATGTTGAATAACCTTCGTAATTATAGCTTGCATCAATGCCTTTCATGTAAACTTCTCGGTCATTGATTTTGTCTGTTAGCGCATTTTTTATCAGGTGTTTAATTTCAATATCCTTAATCGGGCTGCGCTCCATCGCAAGCAAATAGTCCTCTTTGTCGATTTTATTCCAGTCAACAACAAGGTTAAGTTCTGTTTTTAAAATCAAGTCAAGCCAAATTCTTGTGCTTCTTCCGTTACATTCTCTAAATGGGTGAGCAATATTCATTTCGACATATTTTTCAATAATTTCATCAAAAGTTGATTGTGGCATTTTTTCAATGTTTTCAAGTGCTGCTTGAAGATACATTACAGGTGCAAACCTGAAATTTCCTTTTGCAATATTGACAGTTCTGAGTTGCCATGCAAAATCATATACATCTTGGAATAAATGTTTATGTATTTCTTGTAAAGCCGCAAATGTTCCGGCTTCCATTGCGTTAAAACGTTGTGTTTCAAACAATTCAAGAGCACGCTTTTTGCTGAGTCGTTCTTCTTCTCGTGCAAGTTCCGATGAATTTGTTATTCCAAGTTTGTTTTCTAAAACCATTGCAAAACCCTTTATTTTATCGTTTTTTGACAATGCCGACAAAATGTTATTAGTATTTTATCATAAAAAATTGCGGAATAAATCCGCAATTTTCTTAATCCTCAATAAAATCTCTGAAGTGCTGTAATTCTTGTTTTTGCCGAATTTTTGTTAAGGCATTATCCTCAAGTTGGCGAATTCTCTCTTTTGAATATCCCATTATTTCGCCCAACTGTTCAAGAGTTCTCGGAACTTCGCCATTTATTCCAAATCTACAACACACGATTTTGCGCTCTCTTTCCGGCAGTGTTGAGAGAATATCTACGATACTCCCTTTAAGTGCGTTATTTTTAGTCTGATTTTCAGGTGAACGATATGACTTATCCTCAATGTAATCCCCGACATTCAAATCGTCTGTGACAGGTGTTTCAAGACTAATAGGCTCTTTAATAATCGCTTTTTTTATCGTCAAAATCTGTTTCGACGTCATTCCGAGTCTTTCTGCAATCTCCTTATCTGTCGGCTCTCTTCCGAGTTCAAAAGATAGAGTGGTGTACATGCGTTTGAATTTTCGAATTTTATCCGTCATGTGAACAGGAATTCTGATAGTTCTCGAATTGTTTGAAATCGCACGAATAATTGTTTGTTTTATCCACCAAGTTGCATAAGTTGAAAATTTGAAATTCTTTGAGTAATCAAACTTTTCAGCCGCTTTGATTAGTCCAAGAGAACCTTCTTGCACCAAATCCATAAACAAAACGCCTTGTCCGATATATTTCTTTGCAATGCTCACAACAAGTCGCAAATTTGCCTGAACAAGTTTCCGCTTGGCAATTTCAGCATGCGTCGGTTTACCTTCTTTTATCGTTTTTCCGAGAGCTTTTTCTTCTTTTGAATTTAAAAGCCTGATTTTTCCGATATCTTTCAAATACATCTGTAAAATATCGTCATCATTGGAAATCGAATTAAATGTTTTTGGCTCCTCAATTTCTGTCAAATCATCTTTTTCAATATATTGAAAGTTGTCGGTTTCTGTGTATTCTGCTTTTAAATCTTTGTATAAATCCACACTCATAAATTTTCCTCACAAAATTGCTATACAATATTTTTGACGAAGTTTTTTTATTTTTGTTTCAATTTGATTTTTTGTGTAAAATAAAGGTATGGGAATTGTTAGCGAACAAGAATTTATAAAACGAGTCCGACAACTGGACAGCTATTCTTTTACAGTAGGAGAAAGAGATGATGTTTCTCGGCTGGATACTCATGATTTGTGCTATGTCGAAAATGGTCGGTTTTGTGCAAATTTGCATGTGCATACCGAAAATTCAGATGGCACAATGACTGTTGAAGAAGTTTTGAAAAACGCACGAACTCTATCTGAAAGAAATCCAAATTTTTTGGTTGCGATAACAGACCATGACACAGTTCAGGGTGACAAAGAAGCTGTCGATCTTATAAAAAAATATGAAGATGTAAATCTTTGTTGTGGTTTAGAGATTTCGACTTATGCAATAAGTTTTCCGAGCCAACCAAAGCCGATACAGGTGCATTTATTGGTTTATGGGATAAATCCGTTTGATGAAAGATTGAATAAGTTTTTAGCTGATAAAATGTCTAAAAAGCTTGCTCTTGCCCAAGAAACTGTAAGAAAGTTGAACGAAGCTTTACCAAAATATAATTTTACGCTTGAAGAAGCCGCAAAATGCCACAATATGGTCTTGAAAGGGCAAGATGAAGTTGCACACCCATTGAAAAAATATACTTCTGGCAAAATCTTGTTGAATTATTATTTACCTAATGCCGATTTTTCTTATGAGGAGCCGATTTATAAGTTTAAATATTTGTTCAAAGGGAAAGAACCGTATCACCTGACTTACAAAAAAGCATTGGAAATGTTTACAAATTCTGAGTTGACGGAAATTCCAGATTTTATTGAAAAAGAAATTCAAACAGCTCGTGAAATTTATATGAAGGCTCACCCTGCAATTGGGCACATGCCAGAACAGTTTTCGGATTTTGAAGAAACTGTAAAATTTGTTGCATCTCTGGATTGCGGCGTTATGTCGATTGCTCACCCTGCTCGCTCAAAGGCTTATTGCCCTGAGTTTTATGATTATTTGTTTGCAAACTTTAAAAAAGCGGGTGGTGAAAAAGCCATGTTTTATGAAGGTTTTTATCAATCTTATGAGGGAGAGTATTTTCAAAAATGGCAAAGTATAATTGATGATACCGCAAGCAAGTATGGTTTGTTGAAAACCGGCGGACTTGATTCGCACGGAAAAAACTTGGTGTATAGGACAAAACGAAAGGTTTAAATGTGTTAAGATATATATTTTTAGTTAGTTTAATATTATTTTTAGCACCACAAGTTATGGCAGATACTGGTTACGTCAGCCCGGAATCTTATGCTGTAAATGAAGCAGATTTGACGGATTATTTTAATATTCCGTCTGCGCCAAGACTTGATATTGATAACTTGGATAAACCTTTAAAGCCGCAAAATATTATGCAAACATCAGACTCTTCTTCAAAACCTCAAAAATCTGAAAAAGTAAAACGTGCAAAAGGAGAGAAAAAGCCTTATGAAAAAAGAGTGATTTATAAGGCTGCGAAATGGTGGACGGATCAGGCGTATAAACGAGAAGATCCGAGCCACGGTGAAAAACATGAAATTAAAGTAAAAGCCCGTGAGGAGTATGAACGTCAACAGGCTGAATTAAATTCAAAAAAGAATAGTGAAAATTCGTATTAAATTATAGTGTTATACTATTGTTTACCCTCTCTAACTCCCCCTAATTGAGGGAGAGAATTCGTTCCTTGCATCTATTTCTGGATTATTTGATATATTTATTTAATTCGTTTTTTTCTTCAAAAGTTACTCGTCCTGGGACGGCTTTTTTAGAATTTTCGTCTTTTATGTAAACGTAGAAGTAGCCAAAAGTTCCGTCTTGATTTTTGTTTCCGAGGGCTGTTCTCAAGTTTTTCATGTCGATGTATAAAATATTATTTAGATTGTAATCTAAATTTCGTTCATTTAGAGCGAGTGAACCATCGGAATTTAGTTTTACAAATCTAATATTTGCTTTTTGTAGTTCTTTTGCTGTGATTTTTGCAGAATTTCCGTCGCTTTCAAGTTTTTTAAGAGAGGCAAAAAGATCTTCCTTGCTGTCATCTTTCCCTAAAATGTTGTCGACAGACCAGTTGTTATCTTTGCTGTCTGTGACTAAAACATAGTCAGTGCCGTCAATTCTAATGATATATGGATCAAGATAGCTTAAAAGACTGCCCCTTGAACTTCTCAAAGACGGAGTGGCTGCGATATTTAAACGACCTCCTCCATAGAGCATGCTTCCGGCGATTAATCCTTGTAAAAATACCATGTCAGGATTGTTGAAAGTTGATGTAGAGTATCTTCTTGAATTTGTCGTTTTGTAGTAATAAGTTGCGCAAAAAGCAGGTTCTGCAAGCATTGCCAAGGTTAAGATTAAACACAATTCCTTCATAAAAATTACCTCATTTTCTTCTACTTAACTATATAACGAGATAAAAATAAAAAAGTTCAAAAAAAATAGTTGACAATGAAAAATGTTTCAGGTAATATAAATCTTGTCAGCGAAAGCAAAGCAGAGTTGGCAAGACAAATAGGTGAGGGCGTTTAGCTCAGTTGGTAGAGCGCCTCCCTTACAAGGAGGATGTCAGAAGTTCGAGTCTTCTAACGCCCACCATTTAAAAACAAGAGCCGAAAGGCTCTTTTTTAGTAAAAATTTTTATTTTGCTTAAAGTCTGTTTATGATATGCTAGTACAAAACTATATGTTAAACACAGAGTAAGAGATACTCTTATCGAAAAGAAACCCACTTACAACATTGTGATAGACTTCGGGTTGGTTCCCGACTAGAAAGGAGTCAATATGGATAATTTCAATATAAGTTTATTATTAATTTTTATGATTTTATTTGTATTAAAAAACGGCTCTAACCGAAAAGGTTAAAACCGTTTGATAGACTTCTTAAGAGTATCCGGTAGTTTCCGCAAACTACCACTCTGTGTCTTTATTATAAACTATTGTTTTATTTTTTTCAAGTCTTTTGAGCAAAAAGCATGAAGATTTATTGCAAAGCTATGATATTGCTAGGCTGAAACAAATTTTTTAATTCACTCAAATAAATGATTTTATAATCTAAAATGTTTGTACTATAATATCGTTATGATGAACGTTCAGAACATAGTCGACAGAATTCGAGAAATTATAGACGATGAAACGCTTGATCAGCTAAAAGAAGAGTTGAACAGCTATCACGTTGCCGATTTGGCTGATATTTTTCAGGCGTTGAAGCCTGAAGAAAGGCTTCAATGTTTTAAGCTTCTCGAAATTGATAAAGCTGCTGATTTGATGGAATATTTGCCTCCTCAAATGCAGGTTGAATTGCTCGGCGATGTTGATCAAAATTTTGCATCTCAAATTATTACCCAATTGCCACACGATGCTGCGGCTGACGTTTTGGGTGATATGGAAGAAGATGAAAGTGAAACATATTTAGACAAACTGCCACACAAGTTTTCGGAAGAAGTTCGTGAACTTTTGACATACAACGAAGATACTGCCGGCGGTATTATGAACCCTGTTGTGCTTACTGTTAATTGTGATATGAGTGTTCAAGATGTCTTAAATCATATCAGGATTAAGGCGGAAGAGGACAATATGGAACTTTATTACGTCTATGTTGTTGACAAGCAAAATCACCTTTTGGGCGTCGTTTCGCTTAGAAAACTTTTGACTTCTCCAATAAATCAAAAAGTTGAAGATATAATGATTTCTGATATTGTAAAACTGCACGTTGACGATTACAGTGACTACATTATTGATGAATTTATGAAATACCAATATAACGCTTTGCCTGTTGTTGACTTGTATAACAGGTTAAAGGGAATGATTACTTGGGACGATGTTCATGACTTGTTTGAAGAAGAAACAACTGAAGAAATCTACCAATCATCTGGTATTTCGACAGAAGTTGTTGATGAAGATGAAATTCTTTCCGGTAATATTTTCCGTTCAATTCGCGCAAGAACTCCATGGTTGTTTATTACGCTGATTGGAGAATTTATTGCTGTAAATGTTGGTAATCATTTCGATCATACATTACAAGCTTTGCCGATAATCGCAATTTTTATGCCGCTTTTGGCAGGTTTAGGCGGAAATATCGGGACACAAAGTATTACATTGATGGTTCGTGGTCTTTCGACTGGGCAAATTACTGTTTCTTCGGCAGTTCATCATATTTTGAGAGAAGCTTGTATTGGATTTTTTATCGGAACGATTTTTGGTGTGCTAGTAACTCTTGTTTGTTGGGGGTGGCAGCACAGCAAGGCGCTTGGCGCCGTTGTAGGTTTGGCTATGGCAATTAATATGACGATTGCCACAGTTATTGGTACATTTACACCGTTTGCCTTGAAGGCAATGAAGGTAGATCCTGCTGTCGCATCAGGTCCCGTAATTGCGACAACTATTGATGTGTTAGGGTTGGCAATTTATTTTACGTTGGTGTCAACTTTCTTAATTAAAGTTATGTAAAAAGGTATGAAAAATATGACAAATCAATCACAAAGAAGAAGAGAATATAGAACGAGAACTTTTATTAAACGTGCAAAACAGCCGAAAGAAGAAAAATCATCTTTTGCTAAGGTTTTAATTGGTATGTTTATTGTATTTATCGGTGTAATTTTGAGTATTTTTGTGCTTGCTGATAATGAAAACTTTTTGGAAGAGCATTTTGGTGAAGATTCAATTATTACAAAGATTTTTCAAAAATTTACTATTAGTAATCACAACAAGGAACATGCTGATTTTGCCTTGCCATTTGGTTTAAGGCGTCAAAATATTCTTTTCCTCGGAGTTGATGCGAGTGGAAACCCAAATGATTTGTGGACGGGAACAAGGACAGATACAATAATCTTGGTTAATATTGATCCGAGAACAAAGTCAGTAAATGCGTTGTCTATTCCTCGTGACAGTAAAGTTTATCTTCCTGGGGATAAAGGTGTTAATAAGATTAACGCAGCACACGCTCTTGGCGGAATTGAGATGACAAAACGCACTATTGAGGATACTTTGGGTGTTCATATTGATAAATATATTATGGTTCATGATAGCGCGGTAAAAGAGATTGTTGATGCTATGGACGGACTTGATGTTTATGTTGAAAAACCAATGCATTACAACGATAATGCCGGTCATTTGCATATTAATTTTACGAAAGGCGAACATCACCTTGACGGTCAACAAGCTGTTGAATATTTGAGATTTAGACATGATGCTTTGGGTGATATTGGTAGAACTCAACGTCAACAATGGCTTTTGAGAAGTCTTTTGACTAAGATGAAACAGCCATCTACTATTACAAAAATTCCTGATATTATCTCAGTTGCAAAGAAATATGTTAAGACGGATATGTCTTTCTATGAAATGAGTCAGTACGCAGCATTAACAAAACATATTGATATGGATAAGATTGAAGTTGCAATGCTTCCTGGTGCGCCAAATCAAAGAGGTTATATCAGCTATTGGATTTTAGATCCTGAAAAAACTCAAGAGGTTGTAAATAGGGTTATCTATAGAGATAATAAAGGTGCATTTGATGAAACAACACCTGTGACGGCTAGTGTTTTGTCATCTAATAATGCAAGAGGTGCTCAGATGGCGGCTAATTTAAAAGAGGCAGGTATTGAAGTTAAATGCACAGGTCATACTTCAAGAGCGCATTCTCAGTTTATTGCTCATTCAAGCAAAATTACAAATGACTATTATAATCACTTGGTTAAGAAAAACGAAGCTTTTGCTGGATTTCAATTCGTTTATGACCCTGTAAATTATCAATGTGGTGATACTGATTTCACAATTGTGTTGTCTGGAAATTAGTTTTCATAAGTGCTTGTAGCTCAGCTGGATAGAGCGTTTCCCTCCGAAGGAAAAGGTCGTGCGTTCAAATCGCATCAGGCACAAATAAAAGGGAAGGTGTAATCTTCCTTTTTGTTTATATATGTAAACAAATCTGTTCCAAACTAGCAAATATATATATTTAGTGCCATTATAATTTTATATTAGTCAAAAATAGAAAGGTTTATTATAATGGTAAAAATTACACCGGTTGATATTTCAAAGGTTTACACAGAAGCTGCAAAGGCAGCCAAAAGACCAAGAGTTAGAATTCAAAGAGGCGCAACAAAGATTACTGAAGAAGAAATTGCTGCCAATAAAGGAGTTCGGAGAACAGCTAATCAATATATAAGAAAATCTACAGAAGAACAAATTTATTCTAACTATTTACAATTAGCAACATTGAATGGCAAATCTCGATTTCGTTCAAAACAAACTTCTGGTATTATCAATACATTGAACTGGTATCAAACGACACAAGATAAAATGACTTTGTTGAAGGAAATGCTTTCTATTGGTACAGAACATGGAACGCCGCTTAAAACTTCTGAAATTAAAGGGTATTTGTCTGTAACTTCAGGTATGACAGAAAAGGAACAAAATAATGTTCTTGATTTTCTTAGAATGTCAAAAGAGTTTGTTGAAGAAGGGGTTTCTGAAAAAGAGTTGAGAAAAATTTATCCGTATCAAGGTTTTAGAGACCAAAATCTCGGATTAGTCGCAGATGCATCAGAACAGACTCAAGATTATGTTTTGCATACTTTATATGACAAAGAAATTTTGAAAAAATATGCAGAGAAAAATCAAAAATTTTATACAACACAAATGGCGCAATCTTCTCCGATATTGTCAGAAGCTTTGACAAATGAACGTAATCTTCCGTTGGTTCGTGCAGTAGCAAAGGCGGACGATATTCAATCAATGTTTAGTTTAGTGCGTATTCTTGGTGTAAATGAAACTGTTATGCATTCTGCAAATTCATTGACTGATATTTTGAAACTTACAGGCAATGGAAATCTTGTTATGGATTTGTCAAAAGCTTTTTACCCTGCTGAGATTAAACAAATTGCACAAGCGTTAAAGACTCAAGCAAATAAAGGCGGATTGCTTAAAAAACAAGTTGAGTATATGGGAAATTATAATTCTAGTAAGTATATTACCAAAGGTAAAAAAGGATTTTTATCTACTACTCGTAATGAAATATTAAATGAACTCGGATTGTCTGGTAAAGTTAAATTGATTTCAATGGGTTCAGAACCAGGTTACAATAAATACAAGCATTAGGAGAGAAGTGTTATGGAATTAACTATACAAAATAAGTCAAATCAAAGTTTTACATCATTAAAACCTATTCCAAAGTTGGCTAAAAAAATTGGTGGAAGTGCTTTGCAGGAGGCAACACCGGCTTTGGAAAAATTAGCAAATGATGTGGATCTTGAAATTATTCCGAAAAAGGGATTTTTCAGCAAGATTAAATGTTTGATTTTCTTTGTAACAAATAAAAATAAAAAAGATGGCAGATTTTTTAGTTTGTCAATCGATCCTAAAAAATACTTGGAAGGCAATAATACAACGCATTACAAGCAAGTTGACAGTTTCACGAAGGAAAATATTCTGGAAGCTGCACAGGCCGCAAAAGATTTGAATACAAAAGGATTTAAAGTTCCTAAAAAATCAGTAACAATCATGCCTGCTGATGCTGTAATATTAGCTAAGTTTATGCAAAAATAGTTGGTATGAAATTTCGATATGCACGAGATGCGTTTGGATATCTTATTCAAAAATATGAAATAAAAGAGGTTTTTATGCCTTATTATTTGTGTGATGTGATGCGTCATACTGCCGTTACACATGGTGCAAAACCTGTTTTTTATCATATTGATGATGATTTTTTGCCTGTGCAAGATTTCCCGCTTGACGCTTATGTACTTTATCCGAATTATTTTGGAATTTGTGCTAAAAACGTTGAAAAACTCGAAAAGCTTTATCCAAAATTAATAGTTGATAATGCTCATGCTTATTTTGAAAAGCCGAGTGGATTTGCGTGTTTTAATTCTGCTAAAAAGTTTTTGCCTGTAAAAGAAGGCGCAAATTTGTGGATAAAAGATATATGTGAGAATTGTATTGCACTTGAAAAACCTGATTATAAAAGACGTGAAATGTTTATGAAATATCATAAGATGTTATCTGATAATGAGTTACATGTTGATATTTCAGAAAGTTGTATCCCGTTTTGTTATCCTTATTTGGCGCCTAGTGTTGAAATTGCTGATAAGCTTGTTGAAAAATTGACAGCTGATGGGAAAACTATTTATCGTTACTGGAATAATTTACCAAAATCATTTAATGAATATAAGTTTTATAGTCGGCTTGTGCCGGTTCCATTGAAATGTAGAGAAAATGACTAATGAAGTGGCAATTTTCGTCATTCTGAGGTTCTTTAGAACCGAAAGAATCCAGTTTATTTTTAGTAATGTTAATTTGAAAAAGTACCAATTTTTTATTAGCTGGATTACTTCGCTAAACGCTCGTAATGACGGCTGATAGCTACTATTGTAGATAACTATATTGAAAATTTATGTAAATATTTATTACAAAAGTAGCAAAAAATATTTTTAGCGGGTTATAAATAAAAAACAGTTTTTTAGTGAGGTGTTAATGATTACAAGAGAAGGTTTAAATTTAGATAAAAATTATAGTAGTTTTCAAAATCGAGTACACAATAATAAAACAACTCAGTTAATGAGCAATCCCGTTGTCCCTGAGTTTGAAAAGCCGCTTTCGGGGGGGGGGCAAGCATTTTACGTTCCATTTACTGCAGCTAAAGCGAATATGAAATCAGGTTCAGGGTCTAAAAGTAAGTATAATGATTTGATGTACAGATTGGACACACCTGCAAAACAGTATTTGAATGAGGTTGCACAAGAGGCTTTGGAGTCTGGTTATAGCAAAGTTACAACACTTCATGTAATAAGACATGGTTTGCAAGAATTAGATGATTTCATTGATGCCGTAAATGCTGATGAAATTGATGTAAATGACCCTCTTAGACCTGCTGCCACTTTTACTCTTGAGGGCTCAATTAGCGCTGGTGTAATCAAAGATGATGAGATGAGAAAACAGTTACAGCCTGCGATTAAGGAGCAGATTAAAAAGTTAGATGAAACACTAGAACAGTTAAAACCTCAAAGAAAACCACAAAAAATGAATTCTCAATTGATGTCAGATGATTTGATTGATTCGTTAGTTTTGAATGTTGACAAAGATGGTTCTACAATTGAAATTGATGATTTGTTTAATTCTGCATTAGCGGCAACAGATACAGGAACTTCAAAGTTTGTTAATGCAATGAATTACGATTTAGATAAAGCTGTAATGTGGAAAGAAGTTGCACCAGAGGACAGAATGCCGTTTAGTGCATATAAAGAACGTGCAGCAAATGTTTTGAAAAATTTGGAATTAGGTAACAATATCATTGTAACTTATGATTCTAAAAAAGAAGATCCACAAAACTTTATTGATACTGTAAAAGCTCTTCATGACAAAGAATATGGTGACAAGTCTGAATTTGTTCAATTAAATGGCGCAACAAGTCAGGATTACTTTGCATACTTAGTTACTAATTTAGGCAAGGATAAATCTAAGGATTATGTAGTTGTTCTTGATCCAAGTATATTGATGACAACTGTTAATGAAGACGGAAATGCAGTTATGGCGTTGTATCCTGAAACCCAAAAGGTTTTGAAAAAACAACCTAAGAATGTTAAATACATGTTCCATGATACGAAAAATTCTTATTACGCATTGAATTCGGCAGAAGTTTTCCAAAGCTTGTTTAAAACTTTTGATGAAGCGCCAATACCAACTTTGAATGTCGAACAAAAAATTCAAGCATTTAAAGAAAATCCAAATTTGATGAAAGATATTACGCAAAATACTTTCACTAAGGGGGCTGTTGATAAGGTATTGGAAGCTTCTATTCCAATGGACGGTGTTTTCCCAGACAAGACTGTTAATCTGATGCAAAAGATTTCAAGATATTACATTGATAAAAAAGAGGTTAATGACAAAGATGTTGCAAGATATTTGTCAGAAGCTAAGAGTATGCTAAAAAAATCTGGTGATGAAGCAGCATTTGAAGTCGTTTTTGATACAAATAAGCGTTTGAAAGATATTACAGGTAAAGAGGCTACATGTAAAGAAGCTGCAGCGCTTGTAAAACAAATCAAGTCAAATCAAATGGGAACTAAAGGTGTTGTTATTTATTCTCAAGACGGTTCTCCAGGAAGTGGTCGTCGTTTTACAGCAAAAGCTATTGCAGGAGAGGCAAAAATCCCTTATATGGAAATCAATACAATGGACTTTGGTACAAAAGACGTTGATATTTTAGGTGGTGGAGCTTTGTCGCCTGAGGCTTCTATGAAAAAATTGTTCTCAATTGTTCGCTCACAGGCTGAAAGTGCTCCGAACAAGTCTGCGGTATTGTTTATTGAGAACTTTGAATATTTCTCAGTAGGCGAAATGATTTCTATGTATCACCAAAAAGCGATGGCACAGTTGCTTAGAGAAATGGATAAGGCAAACAAAGACGGCTTAAATATTCTCGTTGTTGGCTCTGTTGCAGATCCTCGCTTGATTGGTGAAGCTACAATGAAGTCTTTCAAATTTGTAGATAGTATTGAGGTTTCATCTCCAGCTTATAATAAAGATGAACGAGCTGATATTATTGCGCAAACTTTGAAGAAAAATGGATTTAGACTAGGTGGAACGCCGGAAGAAAAACAAAATACAATTAAGTTTGTGTCTGATATTTCGCAAGGTTTCCCATTTATTCAACTTAAGAACCTCGTAAATAAGGCGCAATCAGTTGCGGTTGAAAGAGGACATAAACAGATTGCAAAAGGAGATTTTACAGAAGCATATCTCCAACTAACAACAGGTCGTCCAAACACAGGCAGAATTGAACCGCATGAAAAAAATGTGGTTACATCTCACGAATGCGGGCATGCAACGAACCTTGAAGTTATGAATAACATCGCAAAAACTCTTGGGAAACCTTGGCATATCCCTGATAAAGTAAACTTTATTACGCTTGACCCGAGAGGATACTATGGCGGTGCGGTTTACCATGGAAGTGATCGAAATGCAGAATACTCGTTCGAAAAATTCTTTTCAGATTTGGTTTGCTCGTATGGTGGAAATTCGGCAGAACATCGTTTCTATGGAATGAATGGTTCATTAGGTATTAGCTGTGATATGCAGTCTGCACGAAATGTGGCTGAATATATGGTTAAAGTTGCCGGCATGGGCGCTAAAACAGGTAAAATGGCAATTGAAGATGGTGAAATATTGTCTGACAAATTGCAACAAATGGTTGAAGATGACGAACGTGTAATCCTTAACAATGCAAGCATTGTGTCTGATTTGATTACTGAAGAATACTCTGAATTCAATAAATGGTTTACTGAAAAATATGCTCCACTTGTTGGAACAGGGGACTGTTTGGTTGATGGCGATCAATTCAGAAAAGCATTAAAAGAATGGCGCTCTTCTCAGTCACCGGAAGTTCAAAAAGAATTGGCACTTTGTGATGATACGATTTTGAAGGTTATTGAAGCAACTAAAAAAGGTATAGCAGTTAGAAAAGAGAAGTAATTCTGAAAGTTTGTATGTCAGCCAGCATCAGAGCTATTTAGATGCAAAGAGGCATAGATGCTAAGCCTGTTACAGAAATATATTTTGTTAATAGTTGCAATGAACATGAAACTATTGTAGGTTGGGTTTACTAACCCAACAACGAAACTAATTGTTCGTCAATAACTGTAATCTTTGCTGAAGAGAGTTCCTCTTCTTATTTTCTCGTATTTTGACAAATCCAATCAAGATACTCTTTGTTGCCATTTGTTATGTCAAATGAAATAACTTCCGGCACTTTATAAGGGTGTAATTCCAAAATTCGATTTTTTACTTGGGCAAATAACTCGTTTTTTGTTTTGATAAGCATTAAAAATTCTGTATCATTTTCGATTTTTCCCTGCCATTTATAAATCGATTGGATTTTAGGAATTATATTCACACAAGCGCAAAGCTCTTCTGTGACAAGAGTTCGGGCTATAAGTTCTGCATTTTCATGTGAATTTGTGTTGCAAAGAATAATAATCATTTTTTTACCTTTGTGAATTTTAATCCTAAAATAGTGATAACTTTCGTTTTGACTTCATTTTTATTTTCTCGAGGGAGATTTCTTATTGAAAAGATTGTTCTCAAAATTCTTCTGATTGTGCAAATAATGCTATATTTCCAACTTCTAACAGTAGTGATTTTGTATCCTTCAATTTCAACAATTCTTGATAGCAAGCGTTCTAATGTGTGAGCAGTTGTTGTTCTACCACTTGTTTGTTGAATGTGGTTAAAATCTTCTGATTTAAAATTCATATCTTTTATTCTTTGGAAACATTTTGCACGAACTAAAAACATTGTTCCTGCGATAAATTGTCCTTTAGAAACAGGTATTCCGTGGGTTTGACACATCTTTTCGAACAAAACACCATCGTCTTTTTCGTAATTGCCCATAGTGGCTAATGTGACTCTTGATCCAATTAATCCGACTGATTGATCCGCTTGCATTAAGTGTATATTTTTTTGAAATTGTTGTCGAGAACCCAAGAGTGCATCAATAAGGTAATTACGCCAATCATAACCTTTTCCATAAAAATCTTTATACTTTCGGAATTTTTTTGTATGAATTTTTAAAATATCATCGTAATTCTCTAAATTAACGAGATTTAAAACCTGTAAAAATGGCCAAATATCAAATCCTTTGTCCTCTACCGGTATGATGTTTACATCAGGCTTAAAAGTTTTCAATTTTTGAATAATTTTTGCATCTTGTTTGTGCAAAGTTACAAACAAATCCCAGTCGCAAGAATTTATGTTTTTCAATTTTTTCAACATATAATTCAATTGATTGAAGTAATACAGGTGTAAATGTACAAGTACCTTCGGTTTATGAGTCCAGATCGGTTTTGATTTTAATTTGATTTGTAAGCCTAAGATGGTTAAAATCTTGTCTTTGTAGCCATCGTGCTCAAAATTTTTGATGGAGAAGATTTTTTCTTTTCTACCATAATATATCATTTTATTATTAATCAATGCATCAATTAGTTCATTAAGGTCTTTGTAATTAATCTCAGAGGCATAATCTTTGGCTGTTTTGATTATGGTATCTTTTGAAGGCTCATCAGAATATTTGTAAGCTAAAATTACATAAGTCCTAAATAATTTATTTATCAGATTTGGATATTTATCTAAAAGCTTGCGTTCTTTAAGTCTGTCATATAAATAATGCCAAGCGTATAGGTGATGAATTGACTTTGGAGAACAGTTTTTCATTATGGAGTTAGGTTGTTGTCTGTAAAAATAATAGCCTCTCCCGCCAACAAATTTTACAGTATTTATTGAATGCAAATACTCAAACATAAATGGGAAATCTTCAAAATACAAACCATCAGGAAATTTAATATTATTTTCTTTAATAATTGAAGCTTTAAAAATTTTATTCCAAATATGAACATTTGTTTGGCTAATAATTTTTTCTGTTATCGGAAGTTCGCCCTCAAATTTGCATTGAATATAATTTTGTAGGGCTTGGTACTTTTCAGACATTGGGAAAATACAAGCATTAAAATAGATAAGTTCTGCCGGCAAAAATTTTTGCAAATCTGCATACAAATCAGTGCTAACATAGTCGTCACTGTCAATAAAAGAAATATATTCCCCTGTTGCAACTGCAAGCCCTGCATTTCGAGCGCAAGACATTCCTTGATTTTCTTGGTTAATAATTTTGATACGGTTATCTTTTTGCGCAAATTCTTCCAAAATCTTTGGTGAATTGTCGGTTGAACCGTCATTAATGCAGATTATTTCAATATCTTTGAATGTCTGATTAACAACGCTTGTAAGGCATTCTGCCAAGTATTTTTCGACATTATAAACCGGAATTATCACAGAGATTTTTGGCATTTAGATAACCTCTTTTCCAAATAATGTCACATTTAATCTTCCGTTTCGGAAATGAACGGATAAGACGTTTTTACGGATTTGATTAAATTTTCTTCTGAATTCAAGATTTTTTAAGACTTTTAAATATTTTTTCTGGTCGTTGATTAGTGTCAGGAATTCATTTTTGTGGATTTTTTTGAAAAATTCATTTGTCAAAGTTCCATTTTCGTATTCCGTTTTGAAGTGTTTTGCAAAAACTTCAACGAATTCAGGCTTAAAGCTGTCGTCAATTCTCAGGGCTGAGCTTACGTAAGCTGTATATCTGATAATTTCTTCTTGAACTTTGAATTCTTTTTTCAAATCAGTGTGTTCGTCTAAAAATCTGTCGATTTCAGCATATTCGTCGCAAACGCAATAGACTTTTGTTTTGCTTTTGACACTGGAATTCATATTGTCTTGTCTGTAATACAAGTATGCTTTGTCGGTTAGAATTACACGTTCGGCTGTCGCAAAGACTTTGAATGTAAAGCCTAAATCTTGATAACTTGCCCCAGGAGTTTCCAAAAATCGAATGTTGTTTTGGTTTAAAAATTCTCTCTTGTAAATCGCACTCCAAACTGATGGATTAATTCTCAAAAGGCTCTTGTCTTGTTTTGCATTAGTTAGTTTGAAGGCTTTGGCAGATGAAATTCTGTTGTTTTTGCGAGCAAAGTTTTTTGTGGAATAGTAATTGTACCAGTCGCCTTTTACGATGTCGGCATCGTGTTCTTTTGCCAATTTGTATAGGTCTTGAAACATGTTTTTGTCTGCAAAATCATCAGACTCAATAATTCCGACATATTCGCCGGTTGCTGCGTTTAAGCCCATATTCATTGTGTTTCCGTAGCCTGAATTTGCTTTGTTTATAACAATTACTCGTTTGTCTTGTTTGGCAAAATCGTTTAAAATTTCAAGCGAACTGTCAGTAGAGCCGTCGTTCACACAAATCACTTCCAAGTCGTCAAGTGTTTGATTTAAGATGCTTTCGATGCATTCGCTCAAATATTTTTCAACATTATAAACAGGTACAACTACACTGATCTTAGGCATTGTAAATCTCCTCAAATAAGTCTATAGCTCTCTGGACAGCTTTGTCCATGTCGTAATATTTGTAATTTCCGAGGCGTCCCAAGAAATAAATATTTTCCGGAACCTCTGAGGCGTATTTTTTGTATAATTCTGTATTATCTTCGTTTACAATAGGGTAGTATGGTTCGTTTTCACCACGTTTGTAGAACTCGGAATACTCTTTTGCGATAACAGTTTTTTCTGATTTGTCGTTTAAGTAATACTTGTATTCGTGAATTCTTGTGAAATCGTAGTTGCAAGGGTAATTTACGACTGCATTTGATTGGTAAAATTCTTTGTCGAAGGTTTCAAATTTGAAATTTACGCTGCGGTAAGGAAGTTCTCCATATTTGTAGTTGAAAAATTCGTCTATTGAACCTGTATAAAATATTTTGTCAAACTTTTCACTGTTTGCAATTGCTGTGTATGGAGTGTTTAGTTTAATTTCAATATTTTGGTGGTCAAGGATTTTTTCAACCATTTTTGTGTAGCCGTTGAGAGGAAGCCCTTGATATTTATCTTGAAAATATCTGTCGTCTTTGCTTATGTAGATGGGAACTCGGGCGGTTACTGTGCTATCGATTTCATCTGGTTTTTTGCCCCATTGTTTTGCAGTGTAGTGCAAAAATACTTTTTCGTAGACATAATCTGCTAAGAATTTTAAATCTTTGTCGTCCTGTTTTTGAAATTCCAGAATTGGAACTTTGGTGTTATATTCAAATTTTTCAAGTAGTTTTTCTTCAAGTCGCTTTGCAAGAGTTTGCGGGAAAACATCATAAAGAGTATTGATGTTGAATGGAATAGTTGTTTCAATCCCGTCAATTAGTGCAACGACTTTGTGCATATATGTGTTGAAGCTTGTGAACTTGTTCAAAAATTCCCAAACTTTTTCATTATTGGTGTGGAAAATATGTGAACCGTATTTGTGAATACAAATCCCGTTTTTGTCTACATAGTCATAAATATTGCCTGCAATATGATCTTTTTTGTCAATGACAATGATTTTTTTGCCAATATCTGCGAGTAATCTTGCAATCACTGCTCCTGACAATCCGCAACCAACTACCAAATTTTTGTTTTCCATATAATACACCCTCTTTGTTCAATTTTAGTACAAACAAAGAGGGTGTTGAATTCTTTTTAAAGAATTATTAAGAATTCGCAAGTCTAATAATCCATCTTCCAGTTATTCTCTTGCAGTTTTGTTATACAGCCTGCCCCATTTGATGTTGTGACACAATTATTAGCAGCTCCATGGAGAAGTGTGTCTGTTGATGGTACAAACCAAAAGAAAAACATATCTCGTCCTCCGATATTAGGTTCAGCCGGACCGTTGACATCTATCCATACTTGTACTAAAAATAAGCTTTTTCCCGCATATATTGGAGCTATGCATATTGCTGAAGAGTCTGCAAGTATGTATGATTTTTTGGTGCATCTAAATTCGTCTGATTTTTGTCCGTCAATAGATATATAATTTTCACTCGCAAAACAGCCTGCAGTTTCGGCATCACAAGTCCTTACTACTCTAAAATTCTCTTTTATAAATGTATCAAAATCTTTTGATGTAGCAGCAGTTGTTCTGTTGAAGTGCTGTTTCCCTTCTGCTGTAACATATTGATCAATAGTGTTTTCAAAATCATTCACGGATTTTCGAATTTTCACCGCCATTGCTTTGTTTTGGTAGTCGTTTACCAAATCCGGAACGGTCAAAGCTGCTATTACGCCGACAATCCCCATTGTGATTAATATTTCTGCTAGTGTAAAAGCTTTTAGTTTGAGCATTATAAAACCTTTCTAATATTTTACTTTCCATTTATCTGCAATAATGCGATTTAGACACCCTGCACCAACTGTAGAAGTTGTACAATCTGTTGCGGCAGTATTGTCAACAATTCTAAAATTGTCAATTTGGAACATAAACATATCACGACCGCCGATGTTTGGTGGCTCATTCCCGTTTACGTCCATATAAACAGTTGCCGGTGCTGCATCTTTTGCCTCTTGTGCCTCTGTTCCAGCAACGGGATCTGCTTCTTTCGCTTCTTGTGCGGCAGATGCAGGAATTATGCAAATAGAAGTATTATCTTTTAATTGTACGGATATTCCATCTTCACAAGTGAAATCGACATCTGTTGAAGGGCTGTTAATAGAGGCATATTTCGCTGCAAAACAAGGTTGAGCTGTTGCTCCACAGGTTTGTGACCTGTTATAGTAATTTGTGAAAAATTGTGAAACCCCATCAGTACTTGCAAGCAACGAGCCATAAAAAGTTGTTCTGTAATTACTTGCTTGAAGTTCTTCCAAATTATTGTCTAAATCTCGATAAGCTTTTTGAAAACTCATCTGTAAAACCTTATTCTGATGGTTTGTAATCAAAGTCGGCAATGTAATCGCAGCAACAGAACCGACAATTGCCATTGCGACAATAAGCTCAGCAAGAGTAAATCCACAAAATAACTTCTTATTCATATAATCCCATCTCTTATATCTAACATCTCTATTATAACGTGTTTTTTAGGGATTGTCAATTGTTTGGTTGTGTTTTTTATTTAACACCATAATTGCCACCCTGAACTGTGCTCCGGCAATAGATTCTGAATAAGACGAAAATCTACGCTGAACGCTTGATTTTCGGCCTTTTCAGAATGACGACTAATGTAGTTGCAATTGTATGTAACAATTTTTGTAACTGTCACTCCGGACTCCGATCCGGAGTCTATTTGGCTTAGAATATTTTTCCAAACTTACAGAATGATAATACTGTGAAAATTTACATTCTTTCAGGAGCTGTGACTGCTAAGATATCTTCCAATGCGTTGTGAAGAACTGTCTTTACGGACCAAACAAGTGAAATTCTTGCCTTCATCATTTCTTTGTCGTCAGAAATCACTCTGTTTGCATTGTAGAATGAATGGAATTCACTTGCCAATTCTTGAACGTATCTGCAAATTGTGTAAACTTGACGAGATTCTGCTGAATTCTTGATGACAGATTTGTATTCTTCAAGTTTTAAGATTAATTTTCTTGCAGTATCCAATGTCGGAAGAACGATTTCAGGTCTGAATTCTGCAATAAGTTTGTCTAACTCTTCCTGACTCATCGGAGCAGGAGTTTTTTCGCCTGTTTCTGTGTTAAGTTTTTCAGAAACTAAGTGACGCAAAATAGAACAAGCTCTTGCATGTGCGTACTGAACGTAAAATACAGGGTTTTCGTCCGTATTTGTTTTCGCAAGTTCAATATCAAAATCAAGAGTTGTGTCGATATTTCTCATACTCATCCAGAAACGAGTTGCATCAACGCCAACTTCATCAATCAAATCTTCAAGGGTTACCATATTTTTACGTTTGCCCATTCTGACTTCGTTGCCGTTTACAACAAGGTTTACAAGCTGTCCAAGTAAAACTTCCAATTTGTTAGGATCGTAGCCCAAGGCCTCAATAGACGCCTTAACACGAGCTACATAACCGTGGTGATCTGCACCCCAAATGTTAATCATTCTGTCAAATCCACGTTGCAATTTGTCAATGTGGTAAGCAATATCCGCTGTCAGGTAAGTATTTGAGCCGTCAGCTTTTTTGATTACTCTATCTTGATCGTCGCCGTAATCTGATGATTTGAACCAGTCAGCGCCGTCTTTTTGATAAATCTTTCCGCTTGCTTTAAGTTTATTCACGCATTCTTCAACTTTTCCTGATTGGTGAAGAGTGAGTTCAGAATAAAAATTGTCAAAATGAACTTTGAATTTGTCCAACAAGTCACGTTGAACTTTTTCTTCATAAGCTTTTGCAAAATCGCAAATTTGTTTTAGTGTTTCTGGTGCAAGTGGTTGGAATGTTGCCAAACTTGTTTCAGGATAAGTTTCAAGATACTTTTTCGCAACCGGAATTAAATAATCTCCAGGGTAGAAATTTTTTCTTTCAATTTCATCTGTCGGAAAATCAACATTGTCGCCCAATTCTTGACGAATTCTGATAGCAAGAGAGTTGCCAAGTTTTTGGATTTGAGAGCCGGCATCGTTAATATAGAATTCTTGATAAACGTCATGTCCATAGAATTTTAATAAGTTTGCAAGCACTGAACCCATTGCAGCCCAACGGCCATGACCGATGTGGAAAGGCCCTGTCGGGTTTGCAGAAACATATTCAAGAATTATTTTTTCTGTTTCTACATTTTTAGGTTTTCCAAATTCTTTTGGGTTTTCAAAAATTTCTCCAACAAGGCTAGATAGAAGATTTTTGCCTGCTTTAAAGTTAATAAACCCTGCAACAACTGAATACTGGTTATCTTCTTGTTCTACAAATTCAACAATTGCATTTGCAATTTGTGGAGGTGCGATTCTTGCAAAACGAGCAAGTGAAGAAACGTTTACTGCATAGTCCCCAAAATCAGCGTTTTTAGGGCGTTCAACTGCTAAACTTCCTCTGGTATATTCTGTCATAGCGCCGAGCTTACCGGCTTTTATAGCTTTTTCAATAGCGTTTTCAATTTTTTCTATAAAGTAATCTTTTATCATATTTTCTCTCCTGTAGGTTTATTTTAGCATGGACAAAGATAAAAGCAAAAAGGCTTGAAAGATTTAGAAAAATATGTTAAACTGAAAATATGAAGAGAAAGTCTGTTTATATCTTGAATAATTTGAAAGAAGAGCACCTCGGGGGGGGGGGGCAATCGCGACAGAGCACGTGTAATAGCTGCTATTCACGTCATTGCGAGGCGGAACGCCCAGTGGAGCCGTGGCAATCCAGCTTTCCAAAATTCAAAAACACTTGACAACACGTCATAGTGTTCAATTTTGTTGTAAAAATACAAAAAAATAATAAAAAATATATTACACAATAAACCACAAAGGAGGTTCAATGAAAGAGATACGCGAGATATTCGAGACCGTAAGAACGTATTGCGGAATGATGTTTTTAGATGCAAAGATGTCAAGATGCGAAGATGCAAAGTCGATAACAAAAGCAGCTATGTTGCTAGGAAGCGAGGCAGCTAAGTCGGTTATGGAAAATACGGAGTCAATCCTCGCCCCTATGGCGGGAGAGGAAAGCAGTTCTTTGCGAACTGTTGTGAGCATTAGAAATGCAGGTGCGGGGGAAAATCAAAACGAAATTATCCAATCGAACCCCTCACCCGAATTTCTAAATTCACTGTCGTTCATTAAGAAATTCTACCCTGCTCCCCGTTGTGGCGAGGGTAAAGTTACAGAAGTTGCACATGATAACAATCTCAACTCTTCCGAAACAGACCATGCATCTATGCCTCTTGGCATCTTTGCATCTAAATCAGTTTCGTTGTCGGATTGGCAAATCCGACCTACAGCATTAAAACGCGCCGCCTTCACATTGGCTGAGGTTCTCATCACCCTCGGTATCATCGGTGTTGTTGCAGCAATTACTTTGCCTACATTAATTCAGAATTATCAAAAACGAGTTTGGGTTAATCAGTTGAAAAAAGCATATAGTTCTTTGAATAATGGTGTGAGACAAATGATTGTTGATCAAGGTTGTTCAGATGTAACATGTACAAATTTTTGGGATGATGGGTATGTTGTAATCGAACCTTCTCTCAATGATAATTTTGTTAAATCATTTACGAAAACATTCAAATTGTCTAATGTACAGGAGTTAACAGAGAACAGCATTTACGCTTATCCGCTAAGAACAATAGCTAATGATGATGAGGACGAGGAATCCTTTTATTATGACTACATGGTGGGTGTCGGTGGTACTTCGCCAGATGGAATGATTATGTTTTTGGGTGCTACGTATGGGGGTTACTTAATTATGGTGGATATTAATGGATTGAAAAACCCAAATCAATTTGGTCGTGATATTTTTATTTTTCAAATTAGTTCAAAAGGATTAGTTGTTCCTACTTATAGTAAAGATTCTCCATCTGGCAATTGGCAAACAGAGGAAGAAAGAGTTCAAGATGTAAATGAGGAGTGTAATCCATCTATTTCTGCGAGCATTGGTGCTAGTTGTGGTGAAAAAATCATCATGGACGGTTGGAAGATGAATTATTGATGAAGAATAAAGTTTTATAAAAATCAGGTAATCTACAAATAAGCCTCCTAGTATTTTAGGAGGTTTATTTGTTATTATTTAGTATTTGAATTCTTATTACAGCAACAATGCGGCGAAAGCTGCGATTACCATTGCCGGTCCGAATGGCAAATATGTTCGGTTTTCTGGGTTTTCTCTCAAACCTTTGAATATTAATATACAAGCTACAATTCCTAGTGCTGCAAGAATTATTGCTCCTATTGAGAAAATTAAAACATTTTCAATTGTGATTATTCTAAAATGTTGTAATGAGTAAAATGTTATCGCAAATGTGCAGAACAAAACGAATGATATCAAGGTTTTCCAGTCTTTGTTTTGTACAAGTCCTCTGATAAATATTGGTAAAAATAAAATAACTTGAACTATTACGGATAACGCTAAAACGACAAGCAAAGTTCTCCAGCCAAACATTGCGCCAAGACCTGCGGCAATAAATGTGTCGCCTTCTCCAAATGCTCTTGTGTCGGCAATTAAATATCCCGCTCTTGCAAGTATTTCAAGAATTGCAGCACCCAATAGTGCACCAAAAATAGACATTGTTAGTGGGTTGTTTAATAAGATGTATTTTGTGAATTCTAAAGGAGTTCCGGCTGCATGAACTTGGAAAAGCGCTGTTCCTGTAACAATTAGCGCATAAAGTAATCCAAAACCGATTAATGTATATGTGTGAACGTCATAAACAACTTTTTCTTTCATATCTGTTCCTGCAATCACAATTAGTAATGCAGAAAAAATCCATGCAAAAAGTGTATCAAAGCTGAAGCCGAACTTCATAAACAATAAAGTGAAAATAATACCTGTAATTAGCTCTATTATTGGATATTGAATGCTAATCGGCTCTTTGCAAAACGCACATTTGCCACGTAAAAAGATGTATGAAAAAACAGGGATATTATGCCACCATTTTAATGGTGCTTGGCATTTGGGGCACTTTGATGCCGGAAAAACGATTGATTCTTCTGACAAAGTTCTTAAAATAACTACATTCAAGAAACTTCCTATGCATAATCCTGTAACAAACACGAGTGCGAGTATTGTAATAAGTGCTCCCATTTTATATCTCCTTTTTATTTGTCATCTTTACTTGTAATGATTTCGTACATTTTGCTCAAAGCTTTTTTTAATCTTCTTGAAACTTGCATCTGCGAAATATGAATTTTTTCAGATATTTCTCGTTGGTTTAAGTCCTGATAATAACTCATTTCAACGATTTCTTGCAAATCTTTTGGAAGTTTTTTTATAGCTTCTGCAAGCATGATTTTATTTTCATAAGAGTTCATAAACTCTTGATAATCTCCTGACGGGATTTTATCAATAAGTGCCAAATCGTCGTCATCAACCGAAGATGTTGCTTGATCTAACGACAAAGTCGTTTTGCAAAGTTCTATTTCCATGACCTCATGAATTTTTTGTTGAGAAACTCCGACAACATCTGCAATTTGGTCTTCTGAGGGCTCTTCAATCCCTTTTCCTTTGAGCAGTTTTACAGCAGAACTTATTTTGAAAACAAGTTCCTGTAATTCTCTCGGCGCCTTAATAATAGATGCTTTATCTCGCAAATAGTGCTTGATTTCACCTCTTATAAAATATGATGCATAAGTTTTAAATTTCGTATTTTTGTCAGGATTAAAAAACTCAATAGCCTTAATTAGTCCGATTGAGCCGACTTGAACCAAATCCTCGTTAGAAATTTTTGACTGAATAGAAATGTTTCCAGCAATTTTTTTGACAAACTGCATTCCGATTTCAACAATAGAAATATGGAGCATACGTTTTTTCTTTTCGTCTGTGCAAGACTTGTATGCAATAATGAGTTCGTCTATATTTTCGATTGTTTGTGTTTTGCTCTCCAAAAGATTATCTCCATTAATAAAAATATTATAGC